>SAMEA3663173__coassemble_128_pt1 | contig 21080 bp, 18 predicted proteins | sample SAMEA3663173__metabat2_high_PE_013 | metagenome-assembled genome bin SAMEA3663173 (sample SAMEA3663173) | pig gut metagenome | biome: pig gut; feature: pig-associated habitat; material: faeces | place: Denmark | collected 2012
TGCTTGTCTTTGACGGAAAAGAAGTATATATCGGTAGTGCAAACCTTACTGGTGCTGGTATCGGTATGAAGACGGATAATAAAAGAAACTTGGAAGCTGGCATCCTTACAGATGAACCAGTAATTGTCGAACAAGCTATGAACCAGTTTGATGAAGTATGGATGGGTAAATTCTGTAAGACCTGCAAGCGTAGAGAGTTCTGTCCAGACCCAATAGCATAGTTTTTTTGTTAATAACAGCATTTTTCCAAGACCTCTGCCACCAGTTGGCGGAGGTCTTGGTTTTCTTTGCACTCAGAATTAAACATCACACAGTGCAATATGAGAAAATTATTCAAGAATAAAGAAAAGAAACATTTAAAAATCCATATATATGAATGGAATATTGATGTGTATGTTCCAGAAAATGAGGAACAACGTTATATTAAAGCTGCTGAGAATGTCAGCCAAAAAATAGAAGCATATATGGACATATATGTTCGACAGCAATATGTTCCACAAAAGAGCTATATGGAAATATTGTTAATGACGTTACTTGACATCGCTGTTACATCAACAGAAAAGGAACGTGTTCTTGGATTTAATAATTTTTGGAGACGAATCAATAATATAATCAAAAACAAGTAGCAATATGATTGACATTAACGATTACGACATTCAATGCATTGAGCATGAAATTCTTTGGAAGTACGACAAATCCCCATGTGATTATCCAGATTGTGACTGTTTGTTGTCCTTACGAAAGGATATGATAAACGAAAGGGTTCTTGCCAATCAGGAAGAAATACTCCCAGACATCATCGCATTCAATGATGCCATGACTGACGCTCTGCGGGAACTATATGACAGGGCACATCGTATCTGGAACAGCATCAAAGACAATGAGGATTTCAAGGGTGCCGAGATCGAGGCAAAATGCTATCTTAGTTACGACTATCCGAAACTTCATCCCGTCCAAGGTGATGATAGGCAAGATTTGTGCAATGCCATCTGTGACGCTGGTTGGAACAAATTATATGACGATGGTGTTTCGCTGACAAGTCTCTCCCTTCCTCGCAATGACGAATCATTTGAAAGCTTCATTGGAATGGATGATGGTTATAATAATTGGAATGAAGGACTCGACAGAGAACTCACTAAGGATTTGCACCTTACAAGTGCCTTCCACAACCTCTATGAACACATGGAGTTCGCAATTACAGACTTCGTCTATGTGCGTGAGTTTGAGACAGAAATCAACATTGAAATCCACAAATAGAATGAATACAAATGATGAATCGTTAATTAGAGAGGTGCTTGACTCGCGCAATAGTATCGTCAAAATAGATGCTAACGATGTGAGAGACTTGTTTCAGGAAGGAGGTGAAATCCATGCTTATAATGCTTCTGTAGATGCATCAATGAAGAAAAGGATGGAATTGCTGATGGATCTGATAATCGTAAACACCAAGAAGTATGAGCCATTCAGTCATGCTCTGATATTTTTATTCTTCCCAGAAGACCGCCCTTTACTGATGGAGGAACTAAAGCCATTTAGTGACTGGATTGAATCTGTACCAGGTGAATTGAGGATTAAGTGGGGAATGGCGACTCAATCTACTCAAGAACTTCGAGCAATTGTGTTATTACAATAATAGAAAACGAATTTTTCTGCTGTTTATAGGCCAAAAATCGAAAAAATACACTCTAAAACCATTGTTTTAGCTTTTTGAAATCTGTAATACTGTAATATTGTAACGCTTTACGCGTGTAAATATAATTGCGTCATAAAGCGAAGTTCATGCTCTTTTGTAATGATTACTATGAAATGGAATAATATCACATTGAGATAAACGAAATTCGGGGACTCAACCTCATGGTGAGTCCCCGAATGGGTATGTTGCATTGAGTTATCAATTGCAATTACTTGATGTTGGGTTCTTCCAGTCCCAGACCTTTTTTCTTGTCAACAGCCTTCAGCACGAAACCGAGCAACAGGGCTGCAACGCCAAGACTTGCCAACATGATGAGGGGAGCGGTGTAGTCGAACTTTGTAGGATCGGTAACACCGGGGTTAGACTTGTCGAGCACCTTACCGATGAGCAAGGGGAACAGCCACAAACCGATGTTCTGAATCCAGAAGATCAACGCATAGGCAGAACCGATAACCTTAGCATCAACCAGTTTGGGCACACTGGGCCACAATGAAGCAGGAACCAGCGAGAACGAACTTCCCAATACCAGAATAGTAGCGTAGGCAATGATGATACCACCCACAGCGCTATCCTTGAACAAAGGCAGAATGAAGGCAAAGGTCAGGTGGCAAGCGATAAGCAATACCGAACCGAGTATCAACATAGAAGCTGCCTTACCCTTGTGGTCAACATAACTGCCGAGGATTGGGGTGATGAGTACTGCCAACAGTGGGAATACAGCGAAGATACTCTCTGCCGACTGACGCATGTAACCCATGTAACAATAGGTTATGAGCGAGATAATTGAAAAGGCGAGCAGGATAAACTGGTTCCTCTTTACCTTTTGGAAATTGCTGGCAAAACCTGCAGCAGCTACGACGAGCATGATAACATACTGTACGATGGTTACAGAAGAACTTGCCCAAAACGAATCCTGTGAAGGTTCAACGAGGGTGAGGTTACACTGCAGCATGTTTACCGCATACTTCTGGAAGGGGAAGATAGCTGAATAGTAGAGCACACACAACAGGGCAACGAGCCAGAAACCGCTTGACGTGAGAATCTGCCCCAGATCGCTAATTTTGAATGGATCGTCTTTCTCTTCAGCCTCACCAGTCTGACTGTCGAGTTTCTTATCCATGAAGAAATAAACGATGGTCATGATGAGGGCAATACACATCAGTACTACGCCGAAGGCAACGCTACGGCTAACGCTGATATTACCACCGAGCTTGGCAAAGAAGGGAGAGAAAATCATACAGGTGGCAACACCCAAACGTGCCAATGCCATCTCAGAACCCATAGCCAGTGCCATTTCGCGTCCCTTAAACCATTTCACAATACCGCGGCTCACGGTGATTCCTGCCATTTCGCAACCACAGCCGAAGATCATAAAGCCGCAGGCGGCAAACTTGGCTGAGGCGGGCATTCCCTCATAGAAAGGCGAAACGCCCAATTCGTCGAATACAGGAATGTAGTTGAGGTTGTTATTAAACCATACTTCCAGACTGCTGCCTGTGAAATAGTCGGTCACAGCGTACCACTTGACAATAGCACCAGTCAACATAACGGCTGCTGAAAGTACAGCGGTGAAGCGCACACCCATCTTGTCGAGGATGATACCTGCAAAGATGAGGAAAAATACGAATACGTTGAGGAATACCTCCGAACCCTGCATGGTACCGAAGGCGGTAGAGTCCCATCCGCGATACTCCTGCATGAGGTCTTTGATGGGCGAGAGAATATCCATAAAGATATAGCTGCAGAACATGGCGAGGGCAAGCAACAGAAGGGCTGTCCAGCGCATGGCGGCAGAATCTCTCAGTGTTTTTTGAATTTCTTGTGTCATTTGTTTATTTGATAATTGTTTGTTGCAGAGTGAGTGGACAACGGATTATTTCTTCAACCAACGGTCGAGCCAGCCAAAGAAGGTGCGCTGCCACAGAATGCCGTTCTGGGGTTTCAATACCCAGTGGTTCTCATCGGGGAAGATGAGCAGTTCGGCAGGAACGCCACGCAGACGTGCGGCATTGAAGGCACCCATACCTTGGTTATAAACAATGCGGTAGTCTTTCTCGCCGTGGATGCAGAGGATGGGGGTATCCCATTGATCTACAAACAAGTGGGGAGAGTTCTTATAAGTCTTGTCGGCACGAGCGGTACGGTCTTTCTTCCAATAAGCATCGTCGTACTCCTGATTGCTGAAGAATACTTCTTCGGTGTCGGTGTACATGGATTCGAGGTTGAAAGCACCATCGTGTGAGATGAATGCCTTGAAGCGCTTGTTGTGGTGACCAGCGAGATAATATACGCTGAAACCGCCAAATGAAGCACCAACGCAACCCAAGCGGTCTTTGTCAACGAAAGGCAGATTCTTTGCGGCATCATCGATGGCAGACAGATAGTCATCCATGCATTGGCCGGTCCAGTCGCCAGAAATCTCTTCTTTCCACTCCTGACCAAAGCCGGGGAGACCACGACGGTTGGGTGCGATGACTACATAGCCGTTGGCAGCCATGATCTGGAAATTCCAGCGGTAGCTCCAGAACTGTGATACGGGACTCTGTGGACCGCCTTCGCAGAATAGCAGGGTGGGATATTTCTTACCTTCCTCATAGTTGGCAGGCAAGATAACCCATACGAGCATCTCTTTATTATCGGTGGTCTTTACCCAACGCTGTTGCACCTTACCGAAGGTGAGTTGGTCGAGAATCTGCTTATTCTCCTGACTGATCTGGGTAACCTGAGTCTTCTCGATGTTCTTGCCGGGAGTAACCATGTAGATATCTGTTGGAGCGGAAATGCTCTGGCGAGTAGCGAGGATGCGCTTACCGTCGTTGGCCAATTGGAGCGAAGTCCAGTCAGACCAGTGGTCGGTCAGCTGACTTACCACGCCTTTGCGATCTACACGATACATGTTCTTGCAACCATGCCATACGCTGATGAAATAGAGCATGGCAGTTTTGTCTTTTGCAGGAGCCCAGCAGAAGGCATCGATATCTGAGTTGTGGGCAACGTACTGCTTGGTGCCGGTTTCGAGCGAATAGACACAGATGCGGTTAAGGTCAGACTCATAGCCATCGCGAGGCATCGACTGCCAAGCAATATATTTACCGTCTGGCGAGAACATAGGATTCTGGTCGTAGCCAGTATTGGCATTAGGGTCTGCATTGACAGCTTGATCCGTACGGGTGTGGGTCATGTCGGTTGCAGGCTGTTTCCAGTCGGCAGGTTTGCAGAGGTTGCGTGTCTCGCGCGTACCTATATTATAAAGGAAGATATCAGAGTCGGTCGAAGTAGCATATTCCATGCCGATTTTCTTGCGGCAAGTATAGGCAATGGTCTTCGAATCGGGACTCCATGCCAACTGTTCAATACCACCGAATGGTTCCATCGGACATTCGAAAGGTTCGCCTTCAAGAATATCTATACCCTGTCCAACTCCTTCAGCAGTCACTTCTGCTAAGAAAGGATGCTGGATGCTCTCTACGTAATGATCCCAATGGCGGTACATCAAGTCGGTAACGCGGCGTCCTGTAGCCAAAGGCAGGTCGTCGGGATTCTTCTTGATGATTTCGTGGAAAGGAATCGACTGTATGAGGATGACTTTCGTTCCGTCGGGTGAGAATTTGAAGCCTTCTACCTTGCCCCCAGTCTTAGTCAGTTGTTGGCGATCGCTACCGTCGGCTTTCATGGTCCAGATTTCTCCGCCACAGTTGAACGCAATGGTTTCGGCATTAAGCCATACGGGATCTGTCTCGCTCTTGCTGCTGGTGGTGAGCTGGCGTTGCTGGCTACCGTCGGCATTCATGATGCAGATGACCTGATGGCCTTTGTTTTGCTTCACGCTGTAGTAGCCTACTTGATAGACCACCTGACTGCCGTTGGGTGATGCAGCCACACCGCCAATGCGTCCCATGGCCCAAAGAGCTTCGGGAGTCATCATCCGGCTGTTGAGCTTGATGTTGCTTTTTCCAATGTTCACGTTGTCTTGTGCTTTTGCTGTCCCAGCGCCTATGATGAGCAGAGCGGTGGCGACAAGTGTAATTAGTTTGTTCATAGATTACAATTCTTAGCTATTTTTTCTTGATAGGATCGCATGTCAGTCCGCATCCCAGTTTCTTGAAAATCTTTCGATCTACTTCGCTGAGCATGACGGTGCTGTGAACTTGACAGTCGCGCAACTGTGGCAATTGCTCTAATGCGCGGCGACAGTTCTCATCGTTTTCCGAAAGTACGGAGAGCGCCACGAGTACCTCATCGGTGTGCAGACGTGGGTTTCTTGCTCCGAGAAATTCGGTCTTAGTCTTTTGAATGGGTTCTATCATGCTTTGTGGGATGAGTTTCACCTCGTGGTTGATGCCAGCCAGATATTTAGTGGCATTGAGGATTAGTGCGGCGCAACATCCGAGCAACGGACTCGACTTGGCGGTGATGATCGTACCGTCATGGAGTTCGATGGCTGCTGAGGTGTGTCCTGTTTCTGCTTTGTATTTAGCAGCAGCCACGGTAGTTTTGCGGGTGGCTGTGGTAATCTTAGCCTGATTGAAGAGCATCAGGATTTTGTTTACCTCGTTTTCATTGTCGGCACCATCAGCCAGTTTGTTGGTGGCAGCATAGTAGCGACGTATGATTTCATCCTTTGATGCTTGACAGCACACTTCGTCGTCGGAAATGCAGAAGCCTACCATATTGACACCCATGTCTGTGGGTGATTTGTAGGGGTTCTCGCCATAGATTCCTTCGAAGAGCGCATTGAGCACAGGGAATATTTCTATGTCGCGATTGTAGTTGATAGCCACTTTGCCGTAGGCTTCCATGTGGAAGGGGTCGATCATGTTGACATCGTTGAGGTCGGCGGTAGCAGCCTCGTAGGCGATGTTGACAGGATGTTTCAGCGGCAGATTCCATACAGGGAATGTTTCAAACTTAGCATATCCGGCATGAACACCACGTTTGTTTTCGCCATAGAGTTGGCTGAGGCATACAGCCATCTTACCGCTTCCGGGTCCAGGAGCTGTGACGATGACGAGTGGGCGTTCAGTCTCTACGAAATCGTTTTTGCCGAATCCTTCGTCCGAGGCGATGAGTGCCACATCATGTGGATAACCATCGATGAGATAGTGTACGTAGGATTTGATGCCGAGACGTTCCAAGCGGTGGCGGAAGGCATCTGCAGCACGCTGTCCGTCGTAGTGGGTGATAACTACTGAGCCGACCATGAAGTCGCGGCTCATAAATTCGTCGCGCAGTCGGAGCACATCTTCATCGTAGGTAATGCCGAGGTCGGCACGCACCTTGTTTTTCTCAATGTCATCAGCGCTGATGACGATGACTATTTCCAAACTATCGCGCAGTTGTCCAAACATGCGGAGTTTGCTGTCGGGCTTGAAGCCAGGCAAAACTCGTGAGGCATGATGGTCGTCGAACAGCTTACCGCCGAGTTCGAGGTAGAGTTTACCATCGAACTTGGCGATACGCTCGCGAATGTGTTCTGACTGTATTTTGAGGTATTTATCGTTGTCGAAACCTATTGTCATGATATTAGCGATCTTGTTATTTCTTGTGGAGATTGTTGCGCTGGCGTTGCAGTTCTTCCTGTTGCTTTTGTAGTGCTTCCAGACGTGCAGCCAGTCCACTTTGTTTCTTAGGATTGTTCTTGTTGGCCTGATAGTTGGCTTCCAGTATGGCGAGGAGTTTCTCGTCGTTAGTGGTTTTGCGGAGCAGCCACATGATGCTGGCAGAGAAGAACAGCGAGATGAAGTAATAGAAGTTAAGACCGCTGGAGTAGTCGTTGAAGATAAAGAAGAACATGAGCGGCATGATGTACATCATCCATTGCATCATCTTCATCTGCTCTGCCTGCTGTCCAACCATCTGGTCACGCTGTTGGCGCATAGAAATCCATGTGTAGATGAGCTGTGCGGCACAGAAGAGAATACAGGTGAGTGAGAGGTGGTCGCCGATACCCCAGATATTGGTGCCCCATTCAAAAATGGGGTCGTAGGTAGAGAGATCGTCCATCCAGAGGAAGCTCTGTCCACGCAGTTGAATGGCATTTGGAACAAACCAGAACATGGCAATCCAGATTGGCATTTGGATAATCATGGGGAGACATCCACCCATTGGGCTTACACCATATTTGGAGTAGAGCGACATCATCTCCTGTTGTTTCTTCATCTGGTCTTCCGGCTTGTCATACTGCTTGGTAGCCTCTTCGAGTTTGGGTTTGAGCACGCGCATCTTGGCAGATGACATGTAGCTCTTCTTCACCATAGGATAGGTAATAACCTTGAGGATGATGGTGATGAGAATCAGCACGACACCCATACTGAAGCCGAGGCTTGCCAGGAAGTCGAAGACATAGAGCGTGAACCAACGGTTGATCCAGCGGAAGAGTGTCCATCCGAGGTTGACGAGCTGTTCGAGGTCGAGGTCTTTGCCAAACTGGCTTTGTGCTTCTACACTCTGTATGAGGCGGAAATTGTTGGGACCAATATACATTTCAAACTCAGAGACCTTGACACCTGTTGGATCGAATGCAGTCTTGAGTTTTGCATCAAACTGTTTCAGATAGTTGGTGCCTTTCTCCTGTGAGATGCTGGAGAGTGCAGCATTAGCCGAGAAGTTGTCTTTAGAAATGAAAGCAACGCTGAAGAACTGGTTGCGGAAAGCCACCCAGTCGAGTTCTTCCTCAATGGTTTTTGACTTATCACCCGACTCGGAGAGATTGTCGGTGCTACCTTTGCTCTCTTTATAGAAGATAGAGGTGTAGCGATTCTCAAAGGAGTGTCCCTTCTCGTGCTGGCGGCAATGGTCAGTCCATTCAATCTCCATCTCCTTATAGGTAGGTGCGAAGGCTTTTGCCAGTCCTTGAGCTTGAAGTGAGAAGTGGAGCATGTAGTCGTTGCCGAGTCTGTATTTCATGATGAGCTGTCCGCCATTGCTGGCTGTGGCTGTCATGGTAACGGTCGAGTCAGTTTGTTCTGATGGAACGAAGTAGAGGTCGGCAGTTACGATGTTGTCCTCTTTGCCTGCAAACAGGAAGTTGAGGTTTTGGTCCTTGGCATCGAAGAGTGTGAGGTCTTTAGCGCCATTGAGGTCTTTGAAACCGAGAATACGAGCCTTGCGCACTACGCCACCTTTGGTGTCGAGTGTCAGTTCGAGTTTGTTGTTTTTCAGAGTAACCTGTTTTGATTTGCCGTTAAGGGCAGGGTAGAAGAGTGCCGTAGTGTCGGCAGCCAGCGCCTTCTCCTGTTGCTTTTTGTTGATAGTTTCTTGGGCAGCGGCCTTTTTAGCCTTGTCCTGGAGTGCATTGGCGATGGAGTCTTGTTGACGTGCGGCTTCGATCTGCTCTTGCGAGGGACTGTTGTACCAACTGAACCCTATCAGCACGACTGCGATGAGGATGAAACCGATGATGGTGTTCTTGTTCATTTCTTGTTGTTTTGTTCTTTCTGATTATTTTTTATTTATTTATTATTGCTGTTTTTATGAAATCAAGGAAGAGCGGATGTGGATGGAGCACGGTCGATTGGTATTCTGGGTGGAACTGTGTTCCGATGTACCATTTGAGCTCTGGTATTTCTACTATCTCCACGAGATTGCTTTCTGGGTTTCGGCCTACACATTGCATGCCTTTTTGCTCATATTCCTTGATATAGTCACTATTGAACTCATAGCGGTGGCGGTGGCGCTCCTGTATGTGTTCTTTCTGATAGATGTTGAAGACGTGTGATCCTTGACGCAGGATGCAGTCGAATGCACCGAGTCGCATGGTTCCGCCCATGTTGGTGATGTCTTTCTGTTCTTCCATGATGTCAATCACGTTGTGTGGTGTCTTTTCGTCCATTTCCTTGCTGTTGGCATCAGTATAGCCTAACACGTTGCGTGCAAATTCGATGACCATCATCTGCATGCCGAGGCAGATGCCGAAGGTGGGGATATCGTGTGTGCGGGTGTAGTGGGCGGCTATGATTTTGCCCTCTATGCCGCGGTGGCCGAATCCCGGACAGATGACGATACCGTCTTGACCTGCCAGTTTTTGTGCCACATTATCTTCTGTAATGTCTTCCGAGTTGATGAATGTCAGCACAGTCTTGTGGTCGTTATATACTCCTGCTTGCGAGAGACTTTCGCGAATGCTCTTGTATGCATCCTGCAAGTCGTATTTTCCCACCAGTCCGATGTGTACTTCTTTTGTGGCTTTGTTGCGTCGGTCGAGGAAACTTTTCCATGGTCCGAGTTCTGGAGTGGGACCGACCTCCATGTTCATCTTGCGAAGAATGGCGGTGTCGATGCCTTGGTTTTGCATGTTGACCGGCACTTCATAGATGCTGGGTAGGTCTTCGCTCTGTATGACGCAGTCGTAATCGACGTTACAGAAGGCAGCCACTTTATGGCGTATCTCATCGCTCAGATGTTTCTCTGTGCGGAGCACGAGGATGTCGGGCTGTATGCCCACGCTCTGTAGTTCTTTTACTGAATGCTGGGTTGGCTTGGTTTTGAGTTCCCCTGCTGCTCTCAGATAGGGTACGTAGGTCAGGTGCACGTTGATGGCATTCTTTCCCAATTCCCACCTCAGCTGTCGGATGGCTTCCATGAATGGAGCACTCTCGATGTCGCCGATGGTTCCGCCAATTTCTGTGATGACGAAATCGTAGTGGTACTTTTCTCCCAGCAGTTTGACGTTTCTCTTAATCTCGTCGGTGATGTGTGGTACCACCTGAATGGTTTTTCCCAGATAGTCTCCGTGGCGCTCTTTGTCGATGACAGCTTTGTAGATTCGTCCTGTTGTCAGCGAGTTGGCCTTGGTAGTCTGAATGCCTGTGAACCGTTCGTAGTGTCCGAGGTCGAGGTCGGTTTCCATACCATCTACCGTAACATAGCATTCTCCGTGTTCATAGGGATTCAGCGTGCCCGGATCGATGTTGATGTATGGGTCAAACTTTTGAATAGTGATGTTGTAGCCACGGGCTTGTAAAAGCTTTCCTATTGATGAAGAGATAATGCCCTTTCCCAGTGACGATACTACGCCACCCGTGACGAAAATGTATTTTGTGTGTGTCATATGTAATAATATAAGTATAATTATTAATACAAGGTGCAAAGGTACGAATAAGTGAGCAGAATACAAAAGAAAACTTTTCTTTTCTTTTGTATTCTCGAACGCTAGTACCTAAGCGACAACGTCGCAGAGGTACGAATAAGTGAGCGAAATGCTAAAGGATATTTTGTTTTTCTTTCATTTTTGAACGCAAGTGTCAAACTATCCATGCTTATTCCCGATACATCTATAACGCTATCTATGGGTGTGCAACATCGGTATGGCGAAATAAATATGGGTATTAGGATATGATTTGAGATTTATTTCGTATCTTTGCATCCGAAATATTTGATAATGATGAAATACAAGTATCTGTTACTTCTATTGTTTACTCTGCTGACTGCCACACAGTCTATGGCCCAGCGCAGATTGACTAAAAGTGGTAGGGCAAGTGCCGATACCGCTTTGATTGTGAAGCAATATGCCGACTCGTTGGCATTACTCAAGCAACAGCTTGAAGAAGTGCGGCGAGTGAACGATAGCCTGCATAGCGAATCGACCGATGGGCGCTATTATCGCCTTTTTGCTCCTACAACATTCTATCACTCAGGTGTGAAGCGTCAGTTTTCGCTTGATGGAGAGAAAGGTGACGAAGTAGCAGAGGCTGTTGACAAAGCTATGCTCCAACTCTATATGAAGCGTCCAGACTTGGTGAAGAATAACGAGACACGTTTGAAGAAAGCTGGAACGCTACGAGAGGATGTCAACAAGGAAGTGAAGCAGAAGGTAGATCTTACACGAAAAGTTGAGTTGCAGCCAGAAGAACCAGAGGCTGTGCCCATCGGACTGGTAGTTACGAAGCCTAACTTCTGGAAGTTTAAAGGCGAAGGCTATCTGCAATTCCTGCAAAACTATGTGTCGGACAACTGGCATAAAGGTGGTGAGAGCAACTACTCGGCAGTAGGAGCTGTTACCCTTGAGATGAACTATAACGACAAGGATAAGATAACTTTTTCAAACAAGTTAGAGATGAAATTAGGTTTCCAAACCTCTCGCTCTGATACGTTGCATAAGTTTAAAGCCAACAACGACCTGCTTCGTCTGACCAGTAAACTCGGACTGCAAGCATCGAAAAAATGGTATTATACCTTGCAGTTGCTGGCTTATACGCAGTTTGCTAGAGGACTGAAATCCAACGATGAGTTTACCTATTCCGACTTCATGTCGCCTTTCGATCTCAACCTTGGTGTCGGTATGGAATATAAGCTGAAGGCGCTTAATGGAAAATTGACAGGTTCGCTCAACTTCTCGCCCCTCTCGTTCAACTTCCGCTATGTAGCACGCAATACCTTGTTGGACCGTTATAAACTTGGTGGTCACCATACTAAGGAGGACTTCGGTTCGCAGTTTACTGGTGATGTGAAGTGGACGATTACCGACCAAGTGACGTGGAAGAGTCGTCTTTACTATTATACCTCTTATCATCGTGGATTGATGGAATGGGAAAACCAATTCCGGTTTCAGGTGAGCAAGTATATCTCAGCCAACCTTTTCCTTTATCCTCGCTTCGACGATTCTGGCAAGCGCGACGACAAACTTGGCTATTTTCAATTCCAGGAATATTGCTCGTTGGGTCTGAACTATTCGTTCTGATTCTGCATTCGATACCCATACAAAGACTCCTCGACAGTAATTTGTCGGGGAGTCTTTGTATGCAGACCATTACTTCGGTATGTCTTTTGCTTTGTCTTTCGAAGTCTGTTTCGTGGTGTGACGGATATTGGAATGATGCTCTCAAGATAAGGTAGCGTCGTGATTGAAATAATGTAGCGTTTGAGAGATGGATTTATGAGGTGTTGGGTCTCAGCTATGTCTCAAATAAAAAACCGGTCTGTTTGCATCAAGTAAACAGACCGGTTTCATATTATAATTTCTTAATAGGTATTATTCTGTCATGTCACCTTCAATATAAAGACGAGTCATCTCTATAGCACCATTTGTGCGGATAGTGATGGTCTTTTTGAAGTGTCCAGGGAATTTTCCTTCGCCATTGTATGTCACCTTGATCGTACCTTTTCCACCGGGCTGAATGGGAGTCTTGGTGTATTCAGGAACGGTACAGCCACATGAGGCAATGGCCTGATTGATGACAAGTGGTTTCTCGCCTACGTTGGTGTAGGAGAAGGTGCAAGTCACTTTTGGATTCTTTTCAGAGAAAGTGCCAAAGTTGTGGGTGAGTTTCTCAAACTTGATTTCAGCAGGTTTCTGAGCCATCATCGTGGCCATTCCGCATACGAGCATCAAGGCCATAAGTATCATTTTTTTCATGTTCTTTCCTTTCTTTGTTCTTAAAAACGATACAAAAGTATGGCTTTTTCTTGATACATATGCAAAAAACAGATAGTTTTTTTGTATTTTTAACTGATGTCTTTCAGGTGAGTAACTATCAAATTCTATCTGTTTGTACTGATGATTGCATCCCGAACGCATCCCGAACACATCCCGAACGCATCCCGAAAGAATAAGGTATAAATGGCCTTTGTAGTAGCCAATAGGTAGTTTGAAAGAGAAAAATTCGTACCTCTGCGCCATAGTCGCTTAGGTACTTGCGTTCGAGAATAAAAAAGTAAATTGCTTTTTTCTTTTTGTATTCTGCTCACTTATTCGTACCTTTGATGCTACGCATCTTAGGTACTCTCGTTCGGAAATGAAAAGAAAAACGGGTTTTCCTTTTGCATTTCGCTCACTTATTCGTACCTTTGCAAACTAAAAGAAAGAATAAATAACGTAAGATAATGTACAGAACAAAAACTTGCGGTGAGCTTAGACTCACTGATGCCGGCAGCGAAGTGACACTTGCCGGATGGGTACAAAGAACACGTAAGATGGGCGGTATGACATTCGTTGACCTGCGCGACCGCTACGGAATCACACAGTTGGTATTCGATGAGTCGGCTGATGCCGCACTCTGCGAACAGGCCAACCGCATGGGACGCGAATGGTGCATACAGGTGACGGGTAAAGTCAGCGAGCGCCAATCGAAGAATGCTAAAATGCCTACTGGCGATATTGAAATTCTTGCCAAACAACTCAACGTGTTGAGCGAGAGCCTTACACCGCCATTCACTATTGAAGATAATACTGACGGTGGAGATGATATCCGCATGAAATACAGATATCTCGACCTGCGCCGTGCTGTTGTGAGAAAGAATCTTGAACTGCGTCACCGTATGACCATCTTGATTCGTAACTTCCTCGACAATCAGAACTTTATAGAGGTTGAGACTCCAATACTTATTGGAAGTACTCCTGAAGGCGCACGTGACTTCGTGGTGCCCAGCCGTATGAATCCCGGTCAGTTCTATGCTTTGCCACAGAGTCCACAGACCTTGAAACAGCTCTTGATGGTGAGTGGATTCGATCGCTATTTTCAGATTGCCAAGTGTTTCCGCGATGAAGACTTGCGCGCTGACCGTCAGCCAGAGTTCACACAGATAGACTGCGAAATGTCGTTTGCCGACCAGGAAGACGTACTTCAGATATTCGAAGATCTCGCACGCCATCTCTTTAAAGAAATTCGCGGCGTAGAGATTCCTAAGATGCAACGCATGACATGGCATGATGCTATGCGTCGTTTCGGTTCCGATAAACCCGATTTGCGCTTCGGCATGGAATTTGTCGAGATGATGGATGTGCTCAAAGGAACTGGTTCATTCTCAGTATTCAACGAGGCAGAATATATCGGCGGTATTGTTGTGCCAGGTTGCGCTGACTATACCCGCAAACAACTCGACCAACTGACCGAATTTGTGAAACGTCCACAGGTAGGCGCCAAGGGATTGGTTTATGTGAAATACAATGCCGACGGTACTGTCAAGAGCAGCATAGACAAGTTCTATACTCCTGAAGTATGGGCACAGCTCAAAGAAAAGACAGGTGCAAAAGATGGCGACCTCGTACTCATCCTCAGTGGTGACAATGCCAATAAGACTCGCGTACAACTCTGTACACTACGCTTGGAGATGGGCGACCGCCTCGGACTGCGCGATAAAAACAAGTTTGAGTGTCTGTGGATTGTCGATTTCCCACTCTTTGAATGGAGCGATGAAGAACAGCGCCTCATGGCAACTCACCACCCATTCACATTGCCTAATCCAGACGACATCCCCTTGCTTGATGAACATCCAGAACGTGTGCGTGCGGTGGCCTACGACTTTGTCTGCAACGGCATCGAAGTCGGTGGAGGTTCACTCCGTATCCATGATGGTAAACTTCAGGAGAAAATGTTCCAGATTTTGGGCTTCACACCCGAAAAGGCAATGGCACAGTTTGGCTTCCTCATCAATGCCTTCAAGTATGGCGCACCCCCTCATGCAGGACTTGCCTTCGGTCTCGACCGCTTCGTAAGCATTATGGCAGGACTCGATTCCATCCGCGACTGCATCGCTTTCCCAAAGAATAATAGCGGACGCGATGTGATGCTCGACGCACCGGGTGAGCTTGATGCCAAACAGTTAGAAGAACTTAACCTGTCTATTGACCTACGTCAAGAATAAAGCGGTAAAAGTGTAAATTTCGTGTTAATACGTTAATATATTATAAGATTTTACCTAAATTTGCAACGGAATGTTAGGGAAAGATATTGAATAGTGTATTATTTAACGTAACTATGACAGAGAAAAAAACAACAAAGAAGGCAACTGCAACTGCTAAAGTTGCTGAGCCTAAAAAGGCAACCGTAAAGAAACCCGCAGCCAAGAAGGTTGCTGAAGTAGTAGTCAATGCAGAGAATATCGGCTTCAAGGCTGGTGATGTATATCAGGCACTCGCTGCTGCAGAAAAGGCTCTGACCGTTAAGGAAATTGCCAAAGCTGCTAAAATCAGCGAAGAGGAAACTCTCCTCGGTCTGGGATGGCTCTTCAAAGAGGGTAAGCTCGTTTCGGCTGAAGACAAAATCACATTGGCATAATCCAATATGAAACTATAGAAGAGGCCGGTAAGTTTTTCGCTTATCGGCCTTTTCTTTCCTAACAAATGACATACGACCAACAGATTCTACATATATTGACTGAAGCTGGCGAGCGCGGCATTTCGGTTCAAACCATAGCAAGACACGTCTTTAATATGAATGTGTCGCTTTTTGTATCTCCCGACTTTGAGGAAATACGCACCTATGTACAACAGTATCTCTTACGCAATTCACGATCGTCTTTGTCGCTCATAGAGAGAACAGAACGCAGAGGTTATTATCGTCTCAATACCAAAGGTTCGGCAGATGCCCGACAACTCATGCTCGAATTTCAAGAGCATGAAAACATCGAGGAAGCCGAAGATGAGAAACCTCAACAGCAAGATCTTTCGCTTAGTCTATTTGATTAGCGACCAATCAAACATACTTATTTTATTTCCTTATACACCTCTTCATAAAGACGAAGCAGGTTTTCTGTCGTCTTGCGCCATGAGAAGAGTTTGGCTCTCTCCAGTCCTACAGCCTTCTGTCGTTGGTAGAAGTCTGTATCACGTTCCAGTTGCAACATCTTCAACGCAATCTCATCACTACTTTCAGGGTTAATAAGAATGGCGTCATGACCAGCTATTTCAGGCATGGAAGATTTGTTTGATGTGATAACAGGTGTGCCACAAGCCATGGCTTCAAGCAAAGGAATGCCGAAACTCTCACGCAATGATGTGTAGAGAAATGCAAAGGCATTATTGTAGATATAAGGTAAATCGCTATTGATAATGTATCCAGGTATCACGATGTGGTCACGGATAGCCTCTATGCCGTTGCGCTCGATGATGCCATTGAGATATTCTTGGTCAAGATCAGCCATAAGCAAAGGACGTTTCACTTCTGATAGTTCCAGATATTTGGCATAAGCCACAAGCGTGCGTTCCGTATTCTTTTTCGGATCGGTATTGCCAAGGAAGAAGAAATAGCCAGCATCGGCAATATATTTTCTGTATTGTTGTTTGTCATTTTCTATAGGACGAAACCACTCGTTGTAACCGTTATAAATCATCTTCAACTGGCTGTCGGGCAGTTGAAGTTTCTGTTTGATATTGCCTAATTCAAAATCAGATACCGTAATGATGCGGCGACATTTCTTCAGAATGCGAGGCACATTCCATCGGCGGTAGAAATAACCCAGGTTTTGATAGAGCGATTTATTCTTTTTGTCGCGTGGCTCCAGAAAGATGATGTCGTGCAGCGTCAGCACCAATGGAATGTCGCACCAGATAGGTGCCGTATTGCTTGTGCAATGCAAAATATCTACACCTGCTTTTCTTGCGGCACGTGGTAAAGCCCATTGTTCCCAAAGCGGATAGGACGGACAATTGACTTCGATGATGTGAACATGTTCAGAACTCTCTATACAGCGATCAACGCCAGGTTTGACAAAGACAAAATACTCATGTGGGGTATCCATCTTTTGCAGTTCTTTAATCTCTTGAAGAACCACGAAATCCATGCCGTGTTTGTTCTTGCGGAATATGCGTTGCGCTTCAATACCAATTCTCATCATCTCACAGTCCTTATATGGGGAAATTGTTCTCAAATATTATTTAGTCCAGTCTCTTGATAATTCTTGCTGGAACACCAGCCACGACGCAATGGTCGGGCACATCTTTGCTGACCACAGCACCTGCTGCAACAACCGAATGGCAACCGATGGAAACACCAGGGAGGATGACGGCATTGGCGCCAATCCATACGTCATCGCCGATAATAATAGGTTGTGTGCTGATACCTTGCGCATCAATACGTAGATTGGTGTCTGCGAAATTATGGTTGAGCGCAGTTACGGTGATGCCTTGTGCCAGATTGACATGATTGCCGATTGCTACAGGGCCGATTACTGTGCAATGAAGCCCGATGCGCGTGTGATTACCAATACTGACGTCGCCTACAGCATTGTTGATACAGCAGAACGATTCTATCACACTATTCTTGCCAAGCGAAAACTTTCGGTAGGGTGGGGTGTCCATCCTCACACTACTGTATATCTTCGAACTGCGACCACGATGTTGATAGAGAGGCGCCAGTATTCTGATGTACCATCGGGGGCGTGCATCTCGTTGGTTCATGATGATACAGTCCAACAGATGTTTCAATCGTGGACTTGCTTTCAGCCGTTCTCGCATCGTTTCTTTGTCTTTCATGGCGGTAAAGGTACTACTAAAAGTGTAAAAATGCAAATATTATGGTGATTTTTCGAAAATAATCTATACTTTTGCAAAGATAAATACTATAAGGATGAAGATACTCTTCCTCGTTTACCACGGATTTTCCGACTATAGCGGTATCAGCAAGAAGATTCACTATCAAGTGAAGGGACTGCGTGAAAACGGACACGATGTCCGCCTCTGCTACTATGCTTTCTCTCCCGAAGGCCATCGTTGTCGATATATTGATGGTCAGGTTATACAGGATTATGGCAAGGGACGCTTGGCTGCTGTGCGTCAGCGTGTTGACTATCGCTGTGTGTATGACTACTGTCTTCGTGAGGGAATAGCGTTCGTCTATGCCCGCAGCTTTCATAATGCCAATCCCTTCCTGATTCGTTTCTTCCGTAGATTGCGATCAAAGGGAATAGTGGCAGTTACCGAAATCCCCACCTATCCCTATGATTCGGAATATACTCACGACTATGGATGGAGTGTGCGGTTGGGTGTCTTTATCAATAAACAATACCGCCAACAATTGGCGCAAACCATGTCAGCCATCGTCACTTTCTCTGACGAACAGGAGATATTTGGTCAGCAAACCATCCGCATTAGCAATGGTGTGGATATGGATAGCACACCTTTGCATCCTGCGTTTCCGCAATTATCCAATCCCCTTCACCTGATCGGTGTGGCAGAGGTGCATTATTGGCACGGCTTCGACCGATTGATAGCTGGTTTGGGTGCCTATTACCAACAGCCGAGCAAGGTAAAGCGTGACGTCATCTTCCATATTGTGGGCGGAGTGGATGAAACGTATATGACAGGCAATTCCAAGCAGATAGGCTTTCAAACTTTGATAGACCGCTATGATTTGAAGGATAAAGTTATATTCCATGGAGCTTTGTTTGGTGCAGAATTGGATGATGTCTTCAACCAATGCCAGTTTGCCATCGGTTCTTTAGGACGCCATCGTAGTGGTATAACTCGTATCAAGACCTTGAAGAACCGTGAGTATGCCACTCGCGGCATACCTTTTATATATAGCGAACAAGATGAAGATTTCGATCATCAGTCTTATGTCTTAAAGGCTCCAGCAGATGAATCGCCCATCAATATCTGTGATATCATCGATTTTGTGGATAGTCAATCATGGAATCCTATGGTCATACGTCATAGTGTGGATCATCTGTCGTGGAAGGTGCAGATGCAGGAAGTGGTTGAATCTGTGTTTCCAACCCATCAGTTGAAAGAGTGATTCTGACTAACGCTTGACGAAAAACCGCACCAAGAGGAAGTTGATGGGTACGCAGATGGCAAACATAGGCAATGGCGCCCATTCTTTCGCAACACCCAGCCATAGGAATAAATTGAGGAATATGTTTTGCAATATCAGGTTGACCAAATGACTCAAGGCAAAGCCGCCTGCTTTCTTTCTATTGGGTTTTACCTGAAATGTAAAGTAGGTTGTCATGATGAAGTTGCAGACAAAGCTAACCAGATAGCCCACCGTATTGGCAGCAGTTTCGTTGAGCTGCCCCAATAGCAAGTAATATATGCCATATTGGATGCCGGTGGCAATCACTCCGACAATGCCGAAACGGATGATTTCTCCCAATCCCTTACTGTGTTTCATTCTTCAATTAGTGCTTTCCATTGTTTGATAATACTGTCTGTACTGAAGTTTTTGGCAATGTCCATGGCTTCAGCAGACTTCTCTTTCCAATTGATCATGGTGGCAACGCCCATTCTGCGCGACAAATCTTCAACATCTCCATTTCTGAAGTACATGCCGAAATCGCCCATAATCTCTTGACACACGGGGAGATCGGAAGAAACCACAGGAAGCCCATGTGACATGGCTTCCATCAATACCAACGGCATACCTTCCCACCGCGAACTCAATATATAGACTTGAGCACGTGAATAATACGCTTGGATATTGTTGGTAAATGGATGGATAGTGATTCTGTTGTTGAGCTTGTATTTGTCTATCATTCGTTGGATGCGATCGCCTTCCTGACCTTCACCCACTATATCCAGATGCCATTCGCTATTATGTTGGACAAACAGACAGAAGGCATCTATCAGTATGTCGAATCCCTTGTGGAGTGGCGAGAAACGTCCAATAGCAAGAAATCGCTTGGATGTTCCGTCAGAAGGCTGACCCGGTTTGAGGGTTAGGGGATTATAGATCACGTCGGTTGGGATATGATATTTGATGGCATCGCAATGACACAAAACGATGGTATGTTGTAGTTTCGACAGTTGGTATTCATAGTGTTGTTGCAACTCCTCACCTATATATAATGACCCTTTGCCATAGAGTGCATCGTATGAATTGTGTATCCACCCCATCAATTTCGATCCTTTCAGCTGTTTTTTGCATGTTGCCAGTCTGACTGCCAATGGTGCGTGGTCGCCAATGATGACGTCATACTGTCGGTCTAATTCAGCAACCAAAGCATTCCGAAGTTCTGATGGAAAAGAACTATGCGCATAGAGGTCAGAGGTGAAGTGTGTTTGTGGCAACACTTTCCGATAGAGGTAGCTATATGCCTTACACATCAGGTTCTTCCATTTTCCTACAGGAGGGTATTGGAAGAAACGGAAGTTGATCTGACATTCATCCAGTCCGTAGAGGGTTGTATCGTAAGCCGATGGAGCGTCCAATGTGACAATAGTCACCTCATAGGTGTTGCTTAACGCTTTGGCAATGACTGCAGTAACGCGCTGCACCCCTCCTATACTGAAGATGGAATCAACCAAAAAGCATACCTTTTTTGCCATACCAATGATTTTTCCGCCAAAATTACTAAAAAAACACGAAATGTAAATGGATATAAAGAAATATTTTATATATTTGCACGAACAAACAATTTCAGATATGAAGTTAGTCTATATATTCAGTTCATTTGCAGCAAAAGGTGGCACAGAGCGTATTTTCTGTGACAAGATGAACTGGCTGGCTGAAGTTGCAGGATATGAGATAGTATTTGTAACTTACGAACAAGGTAACCATCCTTTCGCATATCCTTTGTCTAATAAAATCAGACATGTCGATTTAAACACAAGGTTTTTTACAACGGGCACGATGTCATTGCTGAAGAGAATCCGTTTCAAATTCACTATGCCACGATTGTTTAAACATCGCTTGCGAAAGTTGTTAGACGAGATTCAGCCCGATGTGGTTGT
>SAMEA3663173__coassemble_175_pt1 | contig 17797 bp, 12 predicted proteins | sample SAMEA3663173__metabat2_high_PE_013 | metagenome-assembled genome bin SAMEA3663173 (sample SAMEA3663173) | pig gut metagenome | biome: pig gut; feature: pig-associated habitat; material: faeces | place: Denmark | collected 2012
CGGATCATCGGATTGTTTTCGTTAAGCCATGAGCAGAATAAAGCTCGCTTTAATTATGCCATGGCGAGAAAACAAAGGCGTATGCCAATTTAGAGGGAATTTAGACGGATGTTTTGGGGTTGCCTATGGCAAGATGTTTTGGAGTAGCGAAGACAGAGTGAGAGCGCGCTTTCACTATGCTGAGTCACGACAAAACAAACCACAGGTAAATCTTTGGAGGAAATCTTTTTGAAGAAGTTGCTTCGCAAGAAATATTTTTTTGCAATGATATATATGTTGGCACAAATAATCACGAAAAAAACGAGCAACTATTGTAGGTTGCTCATTTTGCGATACTTATTGCAGATGGAGGTATATTCCCCATTGTATATACTGCATCTTCACTTCTTGGGTCAAATGAAAATTTTGCATTATCTATTAGTTTGGTTGTATAATCTTTAGTAGGGATTTTCCCCGATGGTTTAGGGAAAAACCTTTGCGAAACATCGGAAAAATGTTTTCCTTTGCATCGAGAACAAGATAAAACCCTTGCAAAAGGTCTGGTGAAAACCAAAGAGTAATAACAATTAAAATATAGGAGATAAAGGTATGAAGAAGATGATGATAGCCCTGATGAGTCTGCTGACATTCGCAGCTACAGGCAACGCTATGAGTTACGAGCAAGCCCGTAACGAGGCTTTGTTCCTGACCGACAAAATGGCTTACGAACTCAATCTCACAGAAGACCAGTATGAGGCCGTCTATGAAATCAACCTTGACTATCTGATGGGCGTTACAAGTTACGATGATGTTTATGCGCTGGGATGGGAGCGCCGCAATAGCGACTTGGCTTTCGTTCTGTTCGACTGGCAACTGACCGCCTACCGAACTGCTTCATATTTCTATCGTCCACTCTACTGGCATGGAGGATATTGGCACTTCGGCATTTATGCCCGCTATCCACGTCGCGACTTCTTCTATTTCGGGCGTCCAGTATTCTACGCTTCCTATCGAGGCGGGCACTCTTGGCGAATGAACGGAAACCGCAGTTGGTATCAGCCACGCCGCCATGTCTATGCACCCAAACATCATCGCAACCACTTCGGTATGAAGGATGGTTGGGATCGAGGTGACTTCCGTAATAATCACCATAGCATGCGCAATAGTTCTACACGTACCACAGTAAACCGCGACTGGCGACAGAATAACTCACACCATCGCTATATTGACAGGAGAAACGACAACGACCGTAATTGGAACAGCAATCGCGACAACAACAGAAACAACGACCGTGGTTGGAACAGCAATCGCGACAACAACAGAAACAACGACCGCGGCTGGAACAGCAATCGCGACAACAATAGAAACAACGACCGCGGCTGGAACAGCAATCGCGATAACAACAGAAACGGACAATCGTTGGGAGGATACCGCAGTCGTGAAAATGACAGAAAAAGCACATTAGGCGGTAGCAACAACAGCCGTCCTACCACCAGTAGCAACCATTCTTTTGGTAGCGGAAACCGTTCATTCGGCAGCGGCGCCACCCGCTCTGTCGGCAACAGCAGTAGCAATAACGGCGGAGGCCGCAGCACGGGCGGAGGCCACAGTTACGGCGGACGTCGATAACATACGCACTTCAGCATTCATCACCCGTTGCACTTCGCGCATCGGACAATGGGCATAGACAGCAAGGATAGCTTTATTGATAATGCCATGACCCACAGCCACCACCCGTTGATCGGGATAGGTGGCTGTTATATATTCTAAGAAATCGACAGCACGCATCATCATAGTTTCCTCACTTTCCACATCATCAGGCCATACCAATCCTTTTAGATCAGGTATGAAACGTCCAGTAAAAGCTCCCCAGTCGCGCTCACGAAGCAGAGGTGTAGTAACAACTGGCAAGTGATGCGGCCGTGCTATGATTTCAGCAGTTTCCACCGCCCGATGTAAATCGCTTGCCACAACAGCATCTATAGGTTCCTCTGCCAACCGCTTGCTGACGGTTTCTGCCTGTTGGATGCCATGATCATTAAGTTTACCTTGGGTCTGCCCTTGCATGATCTGCCGGGCATTATCAACGGTCTCGCCGTGACGGATGAGATAGATGGTAGTCATTCTGCTAATATTCCTACATGAAGAGGTACTACATCTGTACCCATATCAGCCAATGCCTGCGACATGTGGCGCAGTTTGCTGAGATATTTTTCCGTATTCCATGGCGTTTTGCTCGAAGGCAGATACTCATAGTCATTATGTCCGACATCATGGCAGGTGTCGAAAAGATTTTCAAGATTGTAAAAACCAATGGCATGTACTGCCGTCTTCTTATTTTGTGCACCAACAATATTAATTCCTGCCAACAGCAGGAACACCAAGGCCACCCATGACTTTCTCATTGTGATTGCAAGTTTTAAATTATGGTGCGAAGTTATATAAAAAGAACGAGATTAGCGAGAGATTTTTTCTCTTTCGGTATATTTTAACACAAATAATGGATAAAATTTGGTTGATTGGCAAAAAGTTTGTACCTTTGCAACCTCAAAGCGAGAATTTGTATTTACAACATTAAATAAGTAACAATTAAAATGAAAAAAGGTCTTCATCCAGAAAACTATCGCCCCGTCGTGTTCAAGGACATGTCCAACGGCGATATGTTCCTTTCGCGTTCTACCGCAAAGACTAACGACACAGTAGAATTCGAAGGCGAAACTTACCCAGTGGTTAAAATCGAAATCTCGAGCACCTCTCACCCCTTCTATACCGGTAAGAGCAAGCTTGTGGATACTGCAGGACGCGTAGATAAGTTCATGAGCCGCTACGGTAAGGCTGCAAAGAAATAATTTCCACAGAAAAAACGAATTAAAGGCGCGCCCACAGTAGTTGCATATGCTGATGGTCACGCCTTTTTTGTTTCTAACAAATTTCATCCTTCATTTTCTCGCCATGGCATAACTCGAACGAGTTCGGTTCTGCTCATCTGGTTTAACGAAAACGATCGCTTTTTAAATACCGGCAGGATTCCAATTATGGGTTCCTGCCGTTTTTATATCCATTCACCTACTCTATTAAGCCCCATTTCAGTCATTATAAATATAAAAACATTTTCGACTGGTCTAACGAATACCGAAAACATTATTGACTGATCCAGCAACCGATTTAAGTTAAGACGACATAAAACGCCATACTCATGTAAAGCAATAGTACCATACACACTTTATTCCATTACACAAGTAAACAAATTTCATTATCATACACACAAAAAAAACGCTAATACCACCGTTTTCGTTAAGCCAGATGAGCAGAGTTATGTTTACATGAACTCTGCCATGGCGAGAAAACGTGCCATATAATGGAACATAATGATTAACCCATGATTTCACCATCAGCAAACAGACAAAAAGCATTCTGCATTTCTCCACAATAACACCCATTCCACTAAAAAACGCTAAATAGTTTGGTTGTCACGCAGAACATTCGTAACTTTGCGATTAGTAAACCAAACACTTTTCAAACAAGATTAAACAATTAATAAAATAAAGATGAAAACGATTTATGATTTCTCTGTAAAAGACAGAAAAGGAAAAGAAGTATCACTAAAAGAGTATGCCAACGAAGTATTACTCATCGTCAATACCGCTACCAAATGTGGATTTACACCACAGTATGAAGAATTGGAAAAACTCTACGAGAAATACCATAGCCAGGGATTTGAAATCCTCGACTTCCCCTGCAACCAGTTCGGACAACAGGCTCCTGGTACCGATGAATCCATTCATGAGTTCTGCAAACTCACCTATGGAACAGAATTTCCGCGCTTTAAGAAAATCAAGGTCAACGGAAACGATGCAGAACCACTCTACCAGTTTCTAAAAGAACAGAAGGGATTTGCCGGTTGGGATATGTCACACCCTATAGCACATGTGCTTGACGATATGCTGAGCAAAGAAGACCCAGACTATCGCGAAAAAGCAGATATCAAATGGAACTTCACCAAATTTCTGATTAACAAGAAGGGACAGGTAATAGCCCGTTTCGAACCAACAGAAAAGATAGAACATATCGCTCAACAGATTGAAACATTGCTGTAAGCGACACCTATTATTAAATATAGCATTCCAACAATAACAAACGAATTGCAAGTAATGGAACATACCAAATGTCTGATTATCGGTAGCGGACCTGCCGGATATACTGCTGCCATCTATGCGTCGCGTGCAAATCTTGCACCCATAGAATACTGCGGATTGCAACCCGGCGGACAACTCACTCAAACTACTGAGGTAGAAAACTTCCCAGGATACCCACAAGGTGTGGATGGCAACCAGATGATGATGGATCTAAGAGAACAGGCAGAACGCTTCGGTACAGAACTTCGCGACGGGTCCATCACCAAGGTTGATTTCTCTAAAACTCCCTATCGCTTGTGGGATGAAGAAGGACGCGAGATAGAAGCCGACACCGTGATTATTGCCACTGGTGCCTCAGCCAAATATTTAGGTCTTGACGACGAACGTAAATACAATGGACAAGGAGTATCTGCGTGTGCCACCTGCGATGGATTCTTCTATCGAAAGAAGACCGTTGCCGTGGTAGGAGGCGGTGATACAGCATGCGAAGATGCACTCTATCTGAGCCAGTTGGCAAAAAAAGTATATCTCATCGTACGCAAACCATATCTCCGTGCTTCAAAAGTGATGCAAGAACGAGTGATGAATACCGACAATATCGAAATCCTGTTTGAGCACAACACCCTTGGACTTTTCGGAGAAAACGGTGTAGAAGGCGCACACCTCGTCAAGCGCAAGGGAGAAAATGATGAACAAACAGTTGATATTGCCATAGACGGTTTCTTCCTCGCCATTGGCCACAAGCCTAACACAGAACTCTTCGCCCCATGGCTTGATACAGACGAAGTGGGCTATCTGAAGAAAACCGATGGTACTCCACGTACCAAGCTCCCAGGAATCTTCGTTGCCGGTGACTGTGCAGACCCCACCTACCGACAGGCTATAACAGCCGCAGGAACCGGTTGTCAAGCAGCCATAGAGGCCGAACGCTACCTGTTAGCCAAAGAAGGTTAAGCCCAGAGCCAGCATTTAACAAATAAATAGTATGAATAAGAAAAGGCTCGCTTCACAGCGAGCCTTTTCACGTTTAAAACTAAATTAATCAACCATAAACCTTAACCATTAAAAATCATATTGGGTTTTGCATTAGAAACCTCTTGTTCCTATATAATGCAAAATTAACTCACAACTAGTTTTGTTTTCTGATGCAAATGTATTACAATTATTTCATACTCGCGTTCATATTTTATTATTTATAGTTTAAAATGCGTGATTTTAACGTTTAATACACCAAATTTATCGCAAATCAAACTAAAATACGCATTTTTGACGATTTTTATGGTAAAATATGAATGTATTTCAAACTTATTTTCGTATCTTCGCAACCGAAAATACAGTTATAGATATGACAAACTTGACCATCATTCTGTTGATTATAGCCACAGGATTGTTGATAGGAGGCCATTTTTGGTTATCAAGAAGGCTTTCTATCCATCTAAGAAGCAAAAATAAGATGCTGTTGGAGTGTACCATCTCCAACCTAACTAATAATCTGTCAACCCCAATGACCATTATCAGTAGCACTATCGAACAGCTACGAGGCAATCATCCTGAACTGCAAGACGAGTTAAACATGATCGACCTTAACATCCAACGATCATTGCGTCTTCTGCAACAAATGGACGAGGCCACACTAATCTATACGGGTAAGATGAATCTACATGTACAGCAATGCGACGTAATGCGATCCATCAGAGATACCGCACTATGCATAGCGCCGTTAATGAACAAGAAAGGCCTCAACCTTGACATCAGTTGTAAACCAGACACGATGGTTGGTTGGGCAGATACTGACAAAATAGATAAAATCATCTTTAATCTGTTGCAGAACACCACAAAATATACAGGTACCGACGGTACCGTAACTTTAGATGTGAGTACAAATTCTGACTACGACCACCTATATATACGTATTAGCGACAATGGCGTAAGCATCATCCCCGAAGAAGTAGAGAAAATATTCAATGCTCCATCTATCTCCAGTTTTCAGGAGTCCATGATTACCGGAACCTACCCCAACCTATCACTCGTCAACGATATGGTGAGACTACATGGTGGCAACATCCACTACAAAACTCTTCAAGGTCAGGGAACTACCGTCACCATCGAGTTGCCCATAGGAAAAGAGGCCTTCACCGACGCACAAACCAATCATCAACAAAAGTCATCAGAGAGTTTTATCCGTACCTATGCCAACAATCTGCTGCCTTTGCTGACCCCGATAAAAAAATCCGAGAAATCAGCAGATGGCAGCAAAAGCATCAACATCATCCTTGCAGACGATAATCCTGAGATGCTTAATCTGATGGCACATGCCTTAAGTCCATACTACAACATACTCACAGCGAGCAATGGTGCCGATGCGCTCCGACTGGTAAAAGAAGGAAATATCCAACTTGTAGTGGCAGAAACCAATCTGCCTAAAATTGATGGTATTAGTCTGACAACTGTTTTTCGCCAAAATTATTCCAAGAATCAATTGCCAATTATTACGCTGACGGGCAATGCCGACACCAATGACAGCGAACTATCCCTGCAAGAAGGCGCAGACATCTGTTTGCAGAAACCATTCCGCATGACCGATCTGCTGCTTCATATCAATAACACGCTATTAAGCCGTCAATACCAGCAAAAGATAAATATTGATGCCACCCATCAAGACGAACATATTGAGGAAATCACTTCATCAGACAGCCCAATAGACAATGAGTTTGTAAACCGTGTCACCGAACTTGTCAAAGCCAACTTATCCGATTCTGACTACGATCGCGACAGGCTTGCTTCTGACATTGGAGCCAGCAGTTCCACCTTATATAATAAGTTGCGAGCAGCCACAGGAAAGAATGTTTCGACCTTTATCCGTGACATGCGCATCAAGACAGCCTGCAAGATAGCGCAGTCAGACCCAGACTTGCGTGTCAGCGATATTGCCTATCAAGTGGGATTCAAAGATCCGAAATACTTCGCCACCACCTTTAAGCGGGTAATGGGCATGCAACCATCGGAGTATTTTGAGAAACTAAGAAATCAATAATGCAAACTCTCATGTGAGAACCGGTCATCATATTTAATTTCGGTTTATTCAGACCGAAGGATGATTCAATATTTGTATTGCATCATCGATTCACTTACTCGTCGGCCGAAGAGCCAGCAGACCGACAAAGGTGAATAAACCATTAAGCATCAGCAGTTCATAACCGAATCGATAGCCCGTATAATATCCCACAATAGCGTCAAGTCCCCAACAGAACAAAGGAGAAGCCAAGCATACATAGGGTACCCATCGGTCATTGGTCTGCCTATGGGTCAACAGCCCGAACGCAAAGAGTCCAAGCAACGGCCCGTAGGTATAACCACAGAGCACATAGATGGCATCAATGACGCTGGTGGAATTCACCAAACGAAAAAGCAAAACAAAGACCACAAAAATCACAGCAATAATCAAATGTGATCTTTTGCGTAGGTTTTCATCGTTTGGTTTCCCACAGATATCAACACAGAAACTTGTTGTCATAGCTGTCAAAGCCGAATCGGCACTTGAAAATGAGGCAGCCAAGATACCTAAAATAAAGAGCACAACCACCGCAGGTCCCAACAGCCCAGATGCAGCAAAAGTTGGTAACAGTTGGTCACCCATCTCTGGAATTGCAATACCACGTTGATGAGCAAGCATAACGAGCAAAGCACCAAGCGAAAGGAACAACAGGTTGGCAGGTAGAAAAGCCACACCATACGTCGTCATATCTTTCTGTGCATCACGCAATGAACTACAAGTAAGATTTTTCTGCATCATATCCTGATCAAGTCCCGTCATGACAATGACGATGAACACACCACTGAAGAATTGTTTCCAGAAATTCTGCTTCGACATCCAGTCATCAAACACAAAGATGCGCGACATTTCGCTATCTGCTATGGCCGATACAGCATCACCAACCCCCATTTCCAATTGTTTGGTAACCATAATAAGCATCAGTATCAACGCTCCAAAGAGACAGGCAGTCTGCAGCGAATCAGTCCATACCAGTGTGCGTATGCCACCTTTTCTGGTGTAGAGCCATATCAGAGCCACCATTACTAACGCCGTAAATGTAAAAAGCCATCCCTCACCTATCTGTCGCATTCCATCAGGCATCTGCATCATGATACATTGCTGCAAAATCCAGCACACCACATAAAAACGCACCGCTGCCCCTGTCATTTTCGACAAGAGGAAAAACGATGCCCCTGTGCGATAAGCCCTTCGTCCAATACGTTGCCCTAAAAACGAATAAATGGTGGTCAGGTTCAACCTATAATATAAAGGTAGGAGAACAAAAGCTACGATAACATAGCCCAAGATAAACCCCATACATGTTTGCAAATAGGTCATATCAATACGTGTCACCATACCCGGCACACTTACAAAGGTCACACCAGATATCGATGCACCTATCATGCCAAAAGCCACCATATACCATGGCGACTGTCTGTTGCCACGGTAGAACGTATCATTGTCTGCATGTCTTCCCGTCCATCTGCTGATGGCAAACAGCAAGCAAAAATAGCCCAAAACTATCGCTAATATCATCATATCGCACACAAAGGTAGCAATTTTTTAGTTTTTATCCTCTTTTTCTCATTATTTTTCATTACTTTTGTCGTACAAAACACTAAACCATAAGACAATGACAAAACAAAAGAAGTATCTCCTACCGGAGAATGAGATTCCAACACAGTGGTATAACATCATGGCAGACATGCCCAACAAGCCACTGCCTCCCATCCATCCCCAGACCCACAAGCCCTTAACATGGCAGGATTTGGCACATATCTTCCCCGAAGAGTGTAGTAAACAGGAACTGGACATGGAGCATGAGTGGATAGACATTCCCGAAGAAGTGCTCGACAAATACCGTTTTTACCGTTCTACCCCATTGGTACGCGCCTATGAGTTGGAAAAAGCCCTCGGCACTCCTGCCCATATCTATTTCAAGAACGAGAGTGTCAACCCCCTGGGTTCTCATAAAATCAATTCCGCCCTTCCCCAATGCTATTATGCCAAACAAGAAGGCACAACCAATGTGACCACCGAGACTGGTGCCGGCCAGTGGGGTATGGCTCTGAGCTATGCTGCCAAGATATTCGGTCTCGAATGTGCGGTTTATCAGGTAAAGATTACCATGCAGCAGAAGCCCTATCGTTCATCTGTTATGCGTACTTTCGGTGCTGCCGTTACCGGTTCTCCATCCATGTCAACACGTGCGGGTAAGGATATCATCACCAAAGATCCGTTGCATCCCGGTTCACTTGGTACAGCCATTTCAGAAGCAGTAGAGTTGGCTACCACCACTCCCCATTGTAAATATGTATTAGGTTCTGTACTCAACCACGTTGGTCTGCACCAGACTATCATCGGTCTGGAGGCTGAAAAGCAGATGCAGATGGCTGGTGAATATCCCGATACTGTTATTGCTTGCTTTGGCGGCGGTAGCAACTTCGGAGGTATAGCATTCCCCTTCATGCGCCATAACATCAGCGGAGAGCGTCATACCGAGTTTATCGCAGCCGAACCCAATAGTTGTCCTAAGCTGACTCGCGGTAAGTTCCAGTATGACTTCGGCGACGAAGCTGGTTACACACCATTATTACCCATGTTTACGCTCGGCCATCAGTTCAAGCCCAGCAATATCCATGCAGGCGGTCTCCGCTACCATGGTGCCGGCATGATTGTGTCACAGCTCATCAAGGACAAGATGATGCATGGTGTGGATATTCCCCAATTGGAATCGTTCGAATCCGGAATGCTCTTCGCCCGCACCGAGGGCATCATCCCTGCCCCTGAGAGTTGCCATGCCATCGCAGCCACTATTCGCGAAGCCAAGAAGTGCAAGGAAACCGGTGAGCAAAAAGTCATCCTGTTCTGCCTCTCTGGCCACGGTCTCATCGACATGCCAAGCTATGAGCAGTTTATCAGCGGCGATCTGCAGAACTACACCGTTTCTGACGAAGAAATCGAAAGAAACGTCAGCGAGCTGGAGCCCATCATCAAGGAATAACAATCAGTCCCTCCATTCCTCCATGCCAAGTATGGAGGAATGGAGATACATTTCGGAGAGTATCGCCCAAGAAAATCCATGCCGACTCTCCAACATAGCTAATAACAAAGAAGCCGGTTCGATGAGGAACCGGCTTCTTTGTATATATAATATAGGTATTATCCTATACCAATCAGTTTTTTCAGTTCACCCTCTTTATAGAGGATATAGGCTGTTGTTCCGATAAACACGAGGAAGAGGAACATCAGTACCATTTTGGAACGAACAGGACCAGCCTTCTTCACAGGAACCGTAGCACTCTGCAGGGTTGTAAAGGCAGGAGTATCCTCTTGCACTTTGGCCTCAGCCATCTGCATCTGTTGAGCCAGTGTGTTATAGGCATTAAACTGCAGTTGCATCTCGTTTTCAAGATCGGTCTGTTTGCTACGTACACTCTCAAGAATCAAATCCTGGTTGGCATCCGAGAACGAAGCATAGTTCTGTCGTGCGCGAGTATAGCGTTCCTTAGCCTCTTTATAGAGTTTTTGTGTATAAGCCAAATCATGACGCGCTTTCTTGGTACGATACTCTGTGATAAAGTCTTGCAGACGCACTTTCACCGAATCAGCCATGGTGGCAGCAATAAGCGGATCCTGGTCAGTTACATCGATAGTGATGACCATTGTTTTCTTATCCACATCACACACAACCTTCTTATCTATCACCTGCGCAATTGCAGTCTGTGTCTTGGTCAGGCGGAACGGATCCACCTTAAGATTCTTCTCTTTCTCTTTACTGCCGAAGATACTCATCAGCCCCTTGACAGCTCCCGACCACCATGGTGTTTTCTGTTCGTTGAGCAGATAGTCGTAGTAGGTCATCACCTTCTTATCTTCTTCACGCTTCACCTTTACAGGAAAGAGGCTGGTTTTGAAATCAACCGAGTTCATCAAGTCAGGATAGAGCGTAGGAAAGAGTGCCTCTGTAGCTGCACGACCTCCGAGATTGACGCCAAACTGACTTGCCAGAGCGCTAAGCGAACTGGTACTACTCTTCGACGACAGTTCTGGTGACAGTTTCACCTGTACATTATAATAGTTGGGCAGTCCCAAGGCATAGATACAAGCCAGAACGAAAGCCACAGGCAGCACAACGACATAGAGATGTTTGCGACGCTTGACAGCAGCCCACAAGGCAGCATAGTCGATGGAGCTTTCTTCCTCCACCTGATTCATCTTGTTATTCTCATCCATAGTCATACCTTTCATTATTTAGTGATAGAAACAAGAGAGGCAACCACAGCTGCCAAACTTGCTAAGCTGGTTCCTGCAGAAAGCATTTGTGCGAAGTTCAATCCTTCACGCTTACGTTTGCTTGGCACTACGATTTCACAGCCTGGCTCTATTTTTGCACCATGTCCAACCTGTGCCACAGTTCCGTTGGTATAAACGACAAAGGTCTTATGCTTCTTGGCACGCAGTCCGAAGCCACCTGCCTTGTTAACATACCACTTATAACCTTTGTCACCCACAAATGAAACAGTATTGGGGAACATCACGTCACCCGACACTTTGACCGTAGCATTATACTCTGGTACTGTGATCACGTCGCCTTCACGCAAAATGATGTCGTATTCACCACCTTTATCAGCCATGGCCTTATCGAGTTCAATACCCACTACGTAGGTATTCTCCAAATCCAAGTTTTCCATAGCAACTGAGTCGCGCTCACTCATATTTCTTTTGAGTGCAGTCAACACATCTTTAGTGCGCTCCTTTTCCTCTTGCGTTTTCACACGTACCAGTCGTGCACCACGCATATAGGCATTCTCGGTCACACCTCCAGCCATTGCCAGGACATCACTCAGTCGCATGTTTTTCATGTTCATCGTCTGTACGCCAGGGAAGTTCACCTCGCCCTTGATAGTAACGTTCTGTGGTGTCACATAACCAGGACTACGGCGCACGTGTACCACATCATAGGGTTGCAATACAAATCCCTTGTTACCATCGACCACGAATCCGTCTTTCAGGGCAAACGAGAATGTCTGTGCAATCTCTCGTGTGGTTGTGGTGGCCTTGGGGTCACGAATACGACGCGACACATCAACCTTTGCAGTACTTGCAGCGTCTGTCAGACCACCTGCTTGCATGATGAGGTCCTCTACCGAGGTATTGTCGGCATATTCGTAAGTTCCTGGTGACATCACCTCACCAGTAATCGTATAAGTACGCTCTGAACGCAGTTCTGCCTGTGTTGGAATAAAGAGCACGTCTTCATTCTTCAATGGAATATCGGGCACGGTACCAGCCAGGATACCTTGTACATCAACCGAGACCACTTCAAGACTGCGGTCAGCCTTCATGCGATGCAATACAGCGTGAGCAGTAAAGGCATCTTCGGTAACACCTTCTGCACGCTCTATCAGTCCTCTCACAGAAGTAACCTCACCACCCAACCGATACTGTCCGGGGCGGAATATGGCACCTTTCACCTCAACCATATTCTCATAGCGGTTGAGCATACCATCTACGGTTACTGCATCGCCATCATCAACTTTGAATGATGACATATCAAACTCATCGACATTAAATACCGAATAGCGTTCACCGGTCTGACGCACCAGTCTGACAGCCTTCTTATAGGCATCTCCGGTAAATCCTCCAGCATATTTCAACAAAGTTGCCACGCTCTCGTTCTTTCGCATTTCGTAGAACATCGGGCGCTTCACATTACCCGTGACACCAACCAAACAATCGTAAGGTCCTACCTGTACCACATCACCGTCCTGCAGACGAACATTACCCGCCAATCTGCCGTTGAGAATATATTCATAGATATCCACCACGGTAATCAGTTTTCCATTACGATAGACCTTCACATTACGTAGTGTACCGATATCGTTGATACCGCCAGCTCTGTAGAGGGCATGGAAAACAGTAGAGAAAGCGCTGAGGGTATAGGTACCCGGTGTCCTCACCTCACCCATCACATTGATCATGATGGTGCGTGTTTGTCCCACAGAGAGCTTCACCTTACTGCTGGCATAGCGTGATCCGAGTGTAGAACGTATTTTTCCGTTGGCAGCAGCCACCGTCATTCCGCTCACATAAATCGGTCCGTATCCAGGAACCGTCACCGTTCCCTCTGGCGATATGGTCAGTTGGTGTGTATTCTGCGAAGCGCCATAAACATCGATGACCACTTGGTCACCAGGACCGAGCACATAGGTCTGCGGTGTGGCGATATTCATATTGGGTTCGAATGAAAGGGCGCGTTGGTTGAAGATGTCACGTCCAAACACTTTCTTGCCATTAGTCGCGGCAGAATGTCCTTGGGTAGCCATTACTTCCTGCTCTGCCAACTGATGGTCTTCACTGGCATCGTTAGCATTCTCAGAAGCTGTATTAACCTTGCCGTTCTCCAGTTCCTGCTGTTGCGATGCACTATGCCGCATGCGGTTGCTTGCATCACCGACAGCAGCATCAGCCGCAGCACTCATATTGTGGCTTCTGATCTGTTTATCATACTGGTTGCGCACACGTCTGATCTGATCGATCTTCACTCCACGTTGCATCAACTTGGTGACAATCTGCGACTGTGACGTTCCGGCTTTCGCCTCCCTTGCCACAAACTGCATCACTTGCGTGTCGGTCATTCCGCTCTGTGCGGCAACCGTCAACGAAGACAGCATCATGAGCGCAACCACCATATTGCGCTTCAAGCCTGCCATTGTTTTCATGCTCGTTACTTGAAAATTCATATTTATCTGATTACTTTTTATTCCTCTTGTTTGAGTCAGCGCAACTATGCTTTTTCCTAAAGGAAAAGCAAAATGCGATGCAAAATTAGCAAAAAAGACTTAAACTACAAAGCGAAACGCACTTTATTTTCATTTACATTGCAGGTTACTTCTCCAGTTGCCTTTTTTTTATTACTTTTGCATTGTTTTCGGCTTCACGAAGCCTACAATCCCTGAAAGTAATGACAACACTGAAGATAGAAGACCTCATCGAACTCCTTTCCGTTGCTCCACAAGTGGGGGCTACGGCAAAAAGTCTGTCTGACAAGAAAATCAAAACCTTGTTTTTAGAAGGACTGACTGGCTCTGCCGCATCAGTACTGTTTGCCACTATGGCGCAGAAGAATCTGTTGCCCAATGCGCTATTTATACTCAACGACGAGGAAGAGGCAGGCTATTTCTATCACGACTTGACACAGATGTTGGGCAACGAACAGGTATTGTTTTTCCCTTCCTCATATCGCCGTGCCATCAAATACGCACAGCGAGACGCTGCCAACGAGATTCTCCGCACCGAGGTATTGAGCCGTTGCATGATGAAAGACGGGCGTTACCTCATCGTCAGCTATCCTGAGGCATTGGCAGAACTGGTCATTTCACGTCGTCAGATGGACGAGCGAACCTTATCCTTAGAGCATGGACAGAATATTGACACTTCCATCATCGTAACACAACTGCGTGAGTTTGGGTTTCATGAGGTAGATTATGTCTATGAGCCAGGCCAGTTTGCCCTACGCGGTTCTATCCTCGATGTCTATAGCTTCAGTTGCGAATATCCATTCCGCATCGACTTTTTCGGTGACGACATCGACTCTATCCGCACTTTCGATGTGACCGATCAGTTGTCGCGCGACCGTCGTGACCGCATACAGATTGTTCCCGAACTATCTGTTACATCAGAGGAACGCGTACCTTTCTTTTCGTTTCTGTCAAAGGAGACTTTGCTCGTGACAAAAGACTTACTCTTTGTTCACGATTCCATCGACCGCACATACCGTGAAGGATTCTCGTCGCAAGCTCTTACCGAGCGCATGGAAGGACAGACCGAAATGGAGCAACAAGAGACGATGCAGCAGATGAGAAAGGAGACTCAGCTCATCAGCGGCTCTCAATTCACCGAAGCCATCAGCGGTTTGCGTCGCATAGAAATCGGTGCACATGCCACAGGTGTGCCTCAGGCGACCCTGCGTTTCAACACACTCCAGCAACCGCTGTTTCATAAGAATTTCGATCTGCTGCGTCAAAGTTTCACCGATTATCTGTCAAAAGGTTATCGCATCTATGTTCTGGCAGACAGCGTGAAGCAGTTGCAACGCCTGAAAGACATTTTTTCTGCCGATGAGGCAAAACAGGCCCTACACTTCACCCCTGTAGAGAAAACCATCCACGAGGGATTTATCGACCACGACCTGCGACTCTGCATCTTCACCGACCACCAGATATTCGACCGTTTCCATAAATACAGTCTGCGTTCCGACAAGGCCCGCAGCGGCAAAGTCTCGCTCACGTTGAAAGAGATTCAACAGTTTGAAGTAGGCGATTTCGTGGTCCATGTAGATCATGGCATCGGCAAATTCGGTGGTTTGGTACGCATGCCACAAGGCAACGGCTACCAAGAGATGATTAAGATAATCTACAACGGCGGCGGGGCTATCTATGTCTCCATCCACTCACTCTATAAGGTCAGCAAATACAAAGCACAGGACAACGGTGAACCGCCACGCCTCTCGCAATTAGGCACAGGACAGTGGGAACGACTGAAAGAGCGCACCAAAAATAAGTTGAAGGATATTGCCCGCGACCTCATCCGTCTCTATGCCCGCCGACGACGCGAGCAGGGATTTGCCTTCAGCGCCGACTGTTTCATGCAACACGAACTCGAAGCGTCGTTTCTCTACGAAGATACGCCCGACCAGTTGAAAGCCACCAACGACATCAAGGCCGATATGGAAAAAGCACGTCCTATGGACCGTTTGGTATGTGGCGACGTGGGATTCGGTAAGACCGAGGTGGCGGTGCGTGCTGCATTCAAGGCAGCCTGCGACTCCAAGCAGGTGGCTGTACTCGTGCCTACCACCGTACTGGCTTACCAACATTTCCAGACCTTCCAAGGCCGTCTGAAGGATCTGCCAGTCCGTGTGGATTATCTGTCGCGTGCCCGTTCCGCCAAACAGACCAAGGCAATACTGAAAGATTTGGAGGAAGGCAAGATAGACATTATCATCGGCACCCACAAACTCATCGGCAAGACGGTGAAGTTTCATGACCTTGGACTCCTTATTATTGATGAAGAACAGAAATTCGGAGTATCCACCAAGGAGAAATTGCGCCAGTTGAAAACCAATATCGACACGTTGACCATGACAGCAACACCCATTCCGCGCACACTGCAGTTCTCCCTTTTGGGTGCCCGCGACCTGAGCATCATCCAGACCCCGCCACCCAATCGCTATCCCATCCATACCGAGATACATACCTTCGGACCGGAAATCATTGCCGATGCCATCAATTTCGAGATGTCGCGCAACGGTCAGGTGTATTTTGTCAATCCGCGCATCAACGACCTACAGCGCATTGCCGACCTCATCCACACCTATATTCCTGATGCACGTGTGGTGATTGGTCACGGCAGGATGAAGCCCGACGAACTGGAACAAGCCATCTTCGATTTTGCCAACTACGACTACGATGTGCTCCTCTCAACCACCATTGTTGAAAACGGCATCGATATTCCCAATGCCAATACCATCATCGTCAATGGTGCCAACCACTTCGGCTTGTCAGACCTCCATCAGATGCGAGGCCGTGTAGGACGCGGCAATCGCAAGGCGTTCTGCTATCTGCTTGCACCTCCCCTTGCCGACCTTCCTCAGGAGAGTCGCCGCCGATTAGAGGCATTGGAGAATTTCAGCGACCTTGGCAGCGGCATACAGATTGCCATGCAAGACCTTGACATCCGAGGTGCCGGCAACCTGCTGGGCGCCGAACAAAGCGGATTCATTGCCGATCTGGGTTATGAGACCTATCAGAAGATTCTGACCCAAGCCATGACAGAACTGAAAAACGAGGAGCCCACCTTTGCCGAAGTCGCAGACGCAGAAGCCTCTACACCCATCAATACCGACGGACCGTACGTTTCCGACTGCACCCTGGAGAGCGACCTCGAACTCTATTTCCCCGACCAGTATGTGCCATCCGACAGCGAGCGCATGCTGCTCTATCGCGAACTGGACAATCTCCAGACCGACGAGCAACTCGAAGCCTACCGTCGTCGAATGGAAGATCGCTTTGGTCCTGTACCGCCTGCTGCTCAGGAACTGATGCATGTGGTGACTTTGCGTCGTTACGCCTGCCTGTTGGGTTGCGAGAAAATCATTCTCAAGCAAGGCCGTATGTCTATGTATCTCGTCTCCAAAGCCGACAGTCCCTACTATCAAAGCGAAGCGTTCGGGCGTGTTATAGACTTTGCGGTGGGCAATCCACGTCGCTGCCAACTGCGCGATGTCAACGGCAAACGTTCATTGCTGATATCCAACGTTCCCTCTGTAGCAGAAGCGATTCAGCTACTTAGGCCTCTGACTCAACAGTAGCCGCCTGTTTTACTCCAATCGGGCATTGGCATTTACTCCCTCCTTCGTAAGGCATAGCGCGCTGTCGTACGCAACGTTGCAAGTTTCGAATCATACTATTGCTTCCCTGTGTGTTCGGGTTGTCAACGGGATTTGTTCGGGTTTTGCTGTTTCATGATGTGATATTTTTTCGGTTACATTTCATGGCACCTTTTCTAGCCATGGCAGAGTTTAAGTGAACTTAACTTCGTTGACTTTCCTCACGTTCGGAAAACTTCAAGCGAGCTTGATTTT
>SAMEA3663173__coassemble_230_pt1 | contig 15702 bp, 5 predicted proteins | sample SAMEA3663173__metabat2_high_PE_013 | metagenome-assembled genome bin SAMEA3663173 (sample SAMEA3663173) | pig gut metagenome | biome: pig gut; feature: pig-associated habitat; material: faeces | place: Denmark | collected 2012
CATGTGGAGGGCATTATAGCTTGTTTGTCACAATCCACTACTGATTACAGCCACTTTGAGGAGATTGCAGAGATGGGCATTCCTCTGGTATTCTTTGGTCGTACTTGTCTGAAAGAGCGCTTCTCGTGTGTCACAGCCAATGGTGACCAAGCCGCCCAGATGGCTACTCAGCATTTGATAGATACCGGTAGTCGTCGCATAGCCTTTATCGGCGGTCCTAACCACCTCGATATGGTTCAGCGTCGTAAACATGGTTATCTTGAAGCACTTCGTGAAAATCAGATTCCCATCGAGCGTGAACTTGTGAAATGCGGATCGATAGATTATGATGCCGTACTTTCCAATACTGTTACCCTACTTAAAGAGCAGAAACCTGATGCCATAGTGGCTTTCAACGATATCATCACCTTTGCCGCATTCAATGCCATTCGTGAGGCAGGATTGCGCATACCCGACGATGTGGCACTCATCGGCTTTACCGATGACGTGCATGCTGCATTCGTCACGCCGCAAATGTCAGCCATCGTCGATCAGGCTCACCAAATGGGTGCAACAGCCTGTCAATTGCTGCTCAAGAATATTGCAGGAGATACAGGCGTATATCACAAAATTGTGCCGCAAAAGTTGGTCATCCGTGGTACCTCGGCTAAAAAACCGCAGTAAGTAGTAGGTCGAGGACCAAAAAAGGCTGACTATGTTTGGTCTTTTCAATAAAAAAGAGTACATTTGCACCATATTATATATAACTCGTAAAACCTAAAATAAATGCCTCTGGCATTGATGCTAATGACTGTAAATATGAGAAGGATGATCATGTTACTGACGCTGATGGTCAGCTTTGTGCTGACAGTCGGTGCTGCTATTGATGACATTAAGTTTAGCCGACTTGATACCCGTGACGGACTGAGCAACTCACAGATTCTTTGTGTGAAGCGCGACTCCAAGGGATTTGTATGGATAGGAACTCCCTATGGCCTTAATCGATACGACGGATATCGTATCAAGACATTCTACTCATACGCCAAAGATACCACTACGCTACGCAACAATTATGTGGATGAGATCTATGAGGCATACGATGGAAAACTATGGTTGAAGCAGGGTATGAACTATACCATCTTCGACCCAGTAACCGAGTCATGTGACAGACATCCTGAGCGTTGGTTGCAGCAACACGGCGTGGCGGGTGGTATCGAGCGCCTTTATATAGACAAGCATCATCATTTTTGGGTAAAAACCTATGATACTGGTTTCTGGCATTACAATCCTTATACCAAAGAAGCCAAGCAGTTTAATTTCGGTTATGGCCGCCAAGAGTTCAATTCCGACTTTGGTGTATCGAGTTTTGCAGAGATAGGCAAGAGCTTGTTGGTATCTTCACACAATGGTGAGGTGTTCTGTTTCAACAGAGAGAAAAACTGGATTAGTTGGAAAGATTCTTATATTCGTGAGAAAGGATTCTTCAACAATCAGGAATGTAAGTTGCGTACCGATGCCGATGGTAATCTCTGGATGATGACCGTGGTAGGCTGTTTTGTGAAGTCGAAAGGACGTTGGATTCTTTCTTATAAAGAACTGGCGAAACGCTGGGGCGTGGAATTGCCTGACGGACTGAGCATTTGGGATATTTGTTTGGATAGCAAAAAGCGCGTTTGGATAGCTACCGACCATACAGGACTCTTTCTTGTTGACCGCCAAGCGCATGAGGTGCGCCAGTTCTTGACTCAGAAAAACGACGGTACGTCTATCAGCGAAAACACCCTCCGCATTCTTTATCGCGACCAGCAGGGGCGTATTTGGATTGGTACCTATATGAATGGCGTCAATATGTTTAAGGAGGGACTCTCCAATTTCCGCCATCTTGATCTGGGAAATATCACCACCATCACTTCCGATAAATCCTTCTTCTGGCTGGGAACCAATGATGCAGGTATCATTCGCATGGATCGTAAAACTGGCGAACAGGTTGTTTTCGACCGCAACAACAGTGGCATTGCCACCAATACCATGGTCAGTTCGTTGGTTTCACGTGACGGTACCGTATGGTTTGGAACCTATGAAGGTGGACTGATACGTTTCCGTGGTGGTGCTATCACTAATTTCCGCTCATCGGGTAAACCGGGTGAATTGGCCAATAACAATATCTGGTCGATATGTGAAGACCGTCAGGGCAATATCTGGATTGGCACATTGGGTAACGGTATTCAGCGCTTAACCCGTGCAGGACGCTTTGGCACACCTATCACCAGCCATAACTCTATCTTGGTATCAGACTATATCTCGACTGTCAATTTGACGAAGAAAAACTGGTTGATGGTATCCCATTCCAATTTCTATTCGATTGTGAATCCCGTTTCTGGCAAGATTATCAATCGCAATATTATTGACAATAAAGAGGGCATCGGTATTACCGAATCCTCAATATGTACTATGGAGGACAGTCGGGGACTTGCTTGGCAGGGCTCTTCATCGGGTGCAACCATCTGGGACACGAAGACCAATGCTGTCTATCTGATTGATATGCGTTCCGGACTCATTGGTTCTACCGTCAATGCCATGGTGGAAGACAACAACCACACGGTATGGTTGGTGACTGATCATGGCGTATCAAACGTCATCCCGCAGCAAAAAGACGGACGATGGAACTTTATCATCCGCACTTTCAATAGCAACGACGGTCTCCAGAACGGTCCGTTCAACCAGCGTGCCATCTGTAAGACTGCCGATGGACTTATCCTGGTGGGTGGTCAGGAAGGTCTTGATGTCATCAATCCGAAGCTGATGCGCGAAGAGAAGTATAAGGAATATCCCGTATTCAGCGGCCTGAAACTCTTTGAACAGGACGTAAAGGTTGGTGAAAAGATTGACGGTCGCATCATATTACGTAAGGCACTGAACATCTGTCGTGCCGTTCGCTTGAAATACAACGACCAGTTTACCATTCAGTTGGGAAGTTCCAATGGCGAAATCCATCACCGCTCGCGCTTCCTCTATCGCCTCGATGGTGTGAACAACGACTGGATTAGAACCGAAGAAGCCAACCCCAACATTACTTATATGAGTCTGCCTTCAGGATCTTATACCCTGCGCGTACGCATGCTCAACGACGATGGTACCATTGGTAGTGAAGAGGCAACACTCACCATTATTATACAGCCTCCGTTCTGGCGTTCATGGTGGATGATCATGATGCTGTTGCTGGTTGCCGCCTTTGGCATTTGGTGGTGGCGCAAGAATTATATGCGTCGTCAGGCTAAACGCCAAGCCGCCTTCGCATTGCGCCTTGAGATGGAGAAGCGCCAATGGATGGCAGAGATGAAAGCATCGATGGCAGCAGAACAGCCAGCAACAGGAGATGCTGTTGTTGAAGAACCTGTGCGCCACCTTATGATGCATACGGAATATGCCGACCTTGTAGCAGTGATTAAGAAGCAATGTGCTGAATATGTGAAAGGCAACAAGGGTGTAAAGATTAGCAATGTCATGCTTATCGACGAACTCTTTATGGAGTTTGACGTCGTTCTGATCAAGCGCATGCTCAACATCTTGTTTACCAATTCACAGAAATTTGCCGCCAAGAACTGCCACATTAGTGTTGGGCTCATTCGAAAGGACAATGGTAACGTACAGATTCAAGTGGCTGACAATGGTATCGGAGTGGCTGATGAGTATAAACCACATATGTTTGACCATACAGCAGGTGTTGACGAACTCGAACTCGCTCTTGTCAAAGACATCATAGTGGCACATGGTGGCACCATCGAAGTGAAGGACAATCCTGGTGGCGGAACCATCATGGTGATCGACTTGCCAGCAAAAGGCATGGTGGAAGAAGCTGAAATTATGGACGACGACCATGCTGACGATGAAATAAAATAATTGAAAAAAGTAGTATATAATAACCCTAAATGATCAAATGAATATTATTAAAACCCTCATGGTCGGTGCGTTCTCAATGACCGCATTGACAATGGCTGCAGCAGAAGTGCAGCAGAATGGCAACAAGGTAATGGTCAAACCCGATGGTGGTCAGGCCAAAGTTATCTGTCTTGAGGTGATGAACGACAACATCATCCGTGTGCGCGCCACATCCGAGAGTGCATTACCTGTCAAGAAACCCAGTCTGATGATTGTACCGCAGATAGCTCCCGCAAAAAATAACTATACGATAAGTGAGGACGAGCAGTCTGTAATAGTCAAAGCGAAGAATGTGACTGCCGTAGTCAATAAGGCAACGGGTGCGATCGTATTTTTTGATGCCACAGGAAAACAACTGCTTAAAGAGGCTAAGGATGGCAAGAAATTCCAGAACTTCACAGTCCCTGAGCGCGAATACGGTGTGCGCAACATCGGTGGAGTGACCGAAGATATGAAGCACGGACTGACTTGGCAGATGCTTTTCGACAGTCCTTCCGATGAAGCCTTCTATGGATTGGGACAGCATCAGTCTGAGGAATTTAATATGAAAGGTAAAAACGAAGACCTGTTCCAATATAACACCAAGGTCTCTATTCCTTTCGTACTCTCCAACAAGAACTATGGTATCCTGTGGGACAGCTACAGTTATTGCCGCTTTGGCAATCCTAACGACTATTTGCAGCTGAACCGCGCCTTCAAACTCTACGACCGTCGCGGTAAAGAAGGTCATCTGACTGGTACCTACGTCGATAAGAATGGTAAGAAACTGGTGCGCGATGAGGATAGCATCTATTATGAGTATGCTTGTCCTCCAACTTCAGAAATTGCCAACAAGACCGATAATGGTGGTCTGAAGAACCTCCCCAAGGGCTTCAATCTCCAAGGTGCCACTGTGACATACGAAGGATTTATCGAGCCTGAATGTTGTGGTCGTTGTGCCAAGGCTGGCAAGAATGAGAAGCAACTCTATCAGTTTATCCTCTACTATGCCGGTTATATCAAGGTGTATATCGATGGCAAGGAGGTGGTGCCTGAGCGTTGGCGTACCGCATGGAACCCCAACAGCTATAAGTTTAGCACCGAACTGACCAAGGGTAAGAAGGCACAGTTGCGCATTGAGTGGCAACCCGATGGTGGCGATTCCTATTGCGGACTGCGTGTCTCACAACCTCGCAATAAGACAGAGCGTGAGCAACTCAGCATCTGGAGCGAGATGGCGCGCGATATGGATTACTACTTCATTGCAGGTCAGAATTTCGATGATGTCATCAGCGGCTATCGCACTTTGACAGGAAAAGCATCGCTCTATCCGAAATGGGTGCTCGGCTTCTGGCAGAGCCGCGAACGCTATCAGAGCAGTCAGGACATCGAGGATAACCTCGCAGAGTTCCGTCGTCGCCACATTCCTATCGACAATATCGTGCAGGACTGGAACTACTGGAATCTGCCCGATTGGGGTGCTCACGACTTTGAAGCAAGCCGTTATCCCAACCCACAGGCTATGCTCGACTCTGTTCACGCTATGCACGGACGCTTCATGATTAGTGTATGGCCTAAGTTCTACGACACCACCGAACACTATAAGGAACTCGACGAGAAGGGATGGATGTATCGTCAGGCTGTCAAGGACGATATCCACGACTGGCTTGGCTTCCGTGGTTCGATGTATGATGCCTATGATGAAGGAGCTCGCAAACTGTTCTGGAAACAGATGGACGACCATCTCTATAGCAAGTTTAATAAGAATGGTGTGCCTGGCATCGATGCTTGGTGGATGGATGCCTCAGAGCCTAATGTGCGCGACTGCACTCCGATGTGGTATCGCAAAGCACTTTGCGGACCTACTGCCCTCGGCACTTCTACCGAATATTTCAATGCCTATTCTACCGTCAATGCCGATGCTATCTACAACGGACAGCGTTCGGTATGGAAGGGTAAAGCCAACGAACCTCGTGTGTTCCTGCTCACCCGTAGCGGTTTCGCTGGTGAACAGCGCTATTCTACAGCCACTTGGAGTGGTGATATCGGCACCCGTTGGGAGGATATGCGCGCTCAGATGACAGCCGGACTCAACTATTCTATGTCGGGTGTGCCTTTCTGGGGAATGGACCAAGGTGGCTTCTGTGTAGAAAACCGCTATGTTGCGGCTCAGAAACTCTTCAACGAAACAGGTGAAGAGAACGAAGATTTGAAGGAATGGCGTGAACTCCAGGCTCGCTGGAATCAGTTTGGAGCCTTCATCCCCTTGTTCCGTTCGCATGGTCAGTGGCCTACTCGCGAAATCTGGAACATCGCTCCCGACAATCATCCTGCCTATAAGTCGTTTGTTTATTACGACCAGTTGCGCTATCGCTTGATGCCTTATATGTACAGCATGGCTGCATGGGCTCACTTCAAAGACTATACGCTGATGCGTGCACTCGTTATGGATTTCAATGGCGATAAGGAAGTGGAGAATATCGGCAACCAGTGGATGTTTGGTCCTGCGCTCATGGCTTGTCCTGTTGGCTACTACAAGGCTCGCAACCGTAGCGTATATTTCCCCAAACAGTGTGGTTGGTATGATTTCTATACTGGCGAACACTATGATGGTGGTCAGCATTTGGTAGTTGATGCACCCTACGAGAAGATTCCTGTTTTCGTACGTGAAGGTGCCATCATTCCATTTGGTCCTGCCATGGAGTGGTGCGACGAGAAACCTGCCGAACTCATCAATCTCTATGTCTATGAGGGTCAGGACGGATCGTTCCAACTCTACGAAGACGAGGGAACCAACTACAACTACGAGAAGGGTAAGTATGCCACCATCGAGATTGCCTATAACGATGCCGACAAAACTGTCAGCTTCGGCAAGCGCAATGGTGCTTTCAAGGGTATGCTGAAAAACCGTCGTTTCAATGTAGTACTCGTGAAGAAAGACCAGCCCCGCGACCTCAACCTCGACAATCCTGAGGGTAAAATGGTGCAGTACAGCGGTAAGGCTGTTAGCGTGAAACTCTGATTTTAAAGATATTGCAATAGGAGGGGTGTGCCATACGGCACACCCCTCTTGTCTTATATAATACCCAATGACTGCCCATTGACCACCTGCATAACCATCGTACTGACATCGCCCTTCTTCTATATACAAGTTGCCTAAATGTTCCATTTACCATGTACAAGATATTGCCCGTTATTTTGCCAAGGCATTTCCAATGTTTTGCAAAAGTATTACCCCATGTTTGGCAAAAGTATTGTCTAACGTTTGAAAAAGATCTTTTCAACGATTGATAAAGATGTTATCCAACGTTTGATAAAGATGTTATCCAATATTTGATAAAAGTATTATCCAATATTTGATAAAAGTATTATCCAATATTTGATAAGGGTATTATCCAACGTTGGATAAAAAGATTATCAAGGTTTGGAAAAACGTTGATAAACGATAGCTTTTTATAAGGGAAATAGGATCACGCTTTACTTTTGTCCTTTCATGGCGTTAGTTAATTGTTTATGTTTTGTATCCTCAGGGCGTTGCAGGGGTGGTCGAATGGTGGTCGAAAATCTAAAAAACAGAAGGTTCGACCACCCGTTATGGTGTTGTGCTGTAGTCACTTATCTGATTCTGGTGGTCGAGTGGTCGATTTTTACGACGTCGCGTGTGCGTGCGCATATACGCGTACATAATATAAAGGAAGTTCGCCGATGCTCATTGATCTGTTTTTGTTAGATTTCTCCTTTGGTGCGCTACATCCTTGATTCGTCTCAATATCATTCAACAGCCCCGTATGGTTAAGCGCAGATTCAAATTAAAATGATGCTTAATACGACGATAGACAGAAGTTGTTTTTTGTGTAATGAAAGTTCTCATTTCCATCCATCTTCATAAATTTGCTGGAAAAATCATAGCAGTTGCCGTTGGGTGGAGGTAAAAAAAAGACAGAAAGCCTTTGTCTTCTTGCTGAAAATCGCTAACTTTGCCCAACGATTTACCAATACTAATTTCTTATGTATAGATTCTTTATTCTGGCATGTGCCATTGGCTGTATGTTGACCGCACAGGCACGCGACCGCCAGAACTTTGACAACGGATGGCGATTTGTGCTGGCAGACTCGGCACAAATGTCAAAAACCGATTATCATGATACGCATTGGCGTGCACTAAACCTACCACACGATTGGGCTGTGGAGGGTGATTTTCTCTGTTCTAACCCATCAGGAGCGGGTGGGGGAGCACTTCCTGGCGGCATTGGATGGTATCGCAAGACTTTCAATCTGCAGAAGAAGCAAGGAGAACGCTACTTCATTGAGTTCGACGGAGTGTATATGAATGCCCGTGTCTATATCAACGGTAAGGAAGTGGGCTACCGCCCTTACGGTTATAGCTCGTTTGAATACGACATCACACCTTATCTCATAGCCGGTCGCAACGTGGTGGCTGTGCGTGTGGATAATAGCGATCAGCCTAATTCCAGATGGTATAGCGGATGCGGTATCTACCGCCATGTGTGGTTTACCAAAACCGCCGATGTGTATGTGAAACACTGGGGGGTGCATGTGGTTGCCAATCCCGACGGACGTATCTCCGTGACTGCCGATGTGGAAAGTCAGGGCAAAGCCTATAAGGTGCGCAACCAAGTGTTTGATGCCCAAGGACGAGCAGTTGGTTTGAAAGTGCGCCGTCCCCATCTGTGGTCGGTCGATGACCCCTATATCTATAAGGTACGCACGCAAGTGCTGGTAGGTGGAAAAGTGGTCGATGAGGTGTGGACCAACACCGGATTCCGCTCGTTCCGCTTCGATGCCAAGACAGGTTTCTGGCTCAATGGCAAGAACATGAAGCTCAACGGGGTTTGCGAACACCACGATTTCGGTTGTTTGGGTGCTGTGGTCAACGAAGATGCCATGCACCGCAAACTCGTGCGACTGAAGGAAATGGGTGTGAATGCCATTCGTTCATCACACAATCCGCCTGCTCCCGAACTACTCAACATGTGCGACACCATGGGACTTATCGTCATGGACGAGTCGTTTGACATGTGGCACCGCCGTAAGACTCAAAACGACTATGCACGCTTCTTCGACGAATGGCATGAGCGCGACCTTTCCGACTTGATACTGCGTGACCGCAATCATCCCTCCATACTGATGTGGAGCATCGGCAATGAGGTGCTCGAACAGTGGTCGTATGCCGATGCTGATACGTTGACTCTTGAGCAAGCCAACCTCATACTCAATGCCGGACACGATGCTTCGACCCTTGCCAAGGATGGCGAAACCAGCATCAATACATTGTTGGCAGACCATTTGGCTGACATTGTGCGCCGCTACGATACGACACGTCCCATCACCGCAGGATGTAACGAACCATCACCCAACAACCACTTGTTCAAGGGTAAGGCACTCGATATTGTAGGCTTCAACTATCATCATCAGGGGATTAAGGATGTACCCAAGAATTTCCCCGGTCGTCCGTTTATCATGACCGAAAGCGTTTCAGCCCTGCAGACAACGGGTTTTTACACTATGCCCAGCGACTCTGTCATCAAAGCACCTAAGGAATGGTGGTTGCCCTATACCGATCCTTCGTTCAAATGCTCGTCTTACGATAACATGCATGCCTCATGGAGCAGTACTCACGAGGAAACATGGGATGTGGTGAAGCATACTCCCTATGTCGGTGGACAGTTTATATGGACCGGTTTCGACTATATCGGCGAACCCACACCTTATTCTTATCCTGCTCGCAGCAGTTATTTCGGCATCATCGACTTGGCTGGTCAGCCTAAAGATGTCTATTATATGTATCAGAGCGAATGGACCAATCGCCCCGTTCTGCATCTCTTCCCCCATTGGAACTGGCTCGATGGCGAACAAATCGATATGTGGTGCTACTACAATCAAGCCGACGAAGTGGAACTCTACATCAACGGCAAGAGTCAGGGCGTGCGCCGCAAGGCAGATAGCCACCAGTATCATGTGATGTGGCGCGTAACCTTTGAACCCGGAGAAGTGAAGGTCGTGGCACGCAAAGACGGTAAAGAGGTGCGCCAGCAGACTATCCATACTGCCGGACAGCCCCATCATTTGCAACTCAGCATCGATTATCAAGGTAAAAACACCACCTTCGTCAAGGTGGAAGTGGTTGATGAGAACGGCAACCGATGCCCTTGGGCAGAGAACCAAGTGTTTTTCGATACCGATGCCACCATCATCGGTGTGGATAACGGAAACCAGACATCACTCGAACGCTTCAAGGACAATAAGCGCAAAGCATTCTTCGGCAGATGCTTCGTCGTACTCGACGGACATGGCACGCTGAAAGCTAAATCATACGGACTACCAACAGCAACTATCAAATTATGATGAAGAAAATCTTATTATCAGCAGCGCTCCTGCCCATGGCAGCCGTTGCACAGATACAGACATCGGCAGGTGTACAGTATCTGCAATGCCAGGCAAAAGATATGTCGGGCGAGTTCTCTGACCTTTCCCACACCTATTTCCTGGCTGACAGTCTGGCTGGCTTCGACCTCAACAAGGGCGAAGGACTGCTCAACTGGAAACGCTACCGTCTCGCACCGCGACAGGCTTTCAACCTCAATGGCTATCAGCCTGTGCGCATGAAGATGCTCGATTTCCCCGACACACAGTATGACAACGACCCCAACCTGCGCATCAAAGTGCAGAAAATAGACAACCGCACGCTTCGTGTCACCATCTTCACTTCACCCATCGAACCGAAGATGGACGATGCCAACGACCCCATGTTCTCACCGGAGTTTATTGCACAGCAAACTGGCGAACAGGCTAAAAACGGTCGTGGACGCTGGAACGTGAAAGCTACCGACCAAGCTATTGTCTATAAAAACAATAACGGATCACTCGAAATACAGAAGTATCCGTTCCGTATCGTGCTGCGCGACGGACAGGGCAAACTGCTCACACAGACCCGCCACATCATCGATAACGACAGTACACAGGTGAAACTCCTGCCCTTCAACTTTATCAAACGCGGTTCAGACAATTCGCGCAGCATCAATCCCGTACTGATGCTCTCACCCAACGAGCGCATTTACGGTTGCGGCGAAAGTTTTACATCGCTCAACAAAGTAGGACAGAAAGTGCAAATCTCGGTAGTCGATCCACAAGGACCAGAGACCGATGGCATGTATAAACCCGTGCCTTTCTATTTCTCTAATCGGGGATATGGTATCTTCATGCACACCTCGGCACCTACAACAGCTGATTTCGGCGCCTCTTACATCGGTGCACAGCGCCTCTTTATGGGCGACGAAACGATGGACTTCTTCATCTTCTTCGGTGAACCGAAAGACGTGCTCAATGCTTATACCGACGTCACTGGTAAGTCACCTATGCTTCCCCTCTGGACTTTCGGCACATGGATGAGCCGCATCACCTATTTCTCTCAGGAGGAAGGACTCGACATTGCCCGTAAACTCCGTGCTAACAAGATACCATCAGATGTTATCCATTTCGATACAGGATGGTTTGGCGTAGATTGGCAGTGCGACTATGAGTTTGCCAAAGATCGTTTCAAAGATCCAGTAGCCATGCTCAAGTCGATGAAGAAAGACGGTTTCCATACCTGTCTCTGGCAGTTGCCCTACTTCACACCGAAGAACCGCTACTTCCGTGAACTCGTTGATGGCGGCATGGCTGTACACAACGGCAACGGAACATTGAGCTATGAAGATGCGGTGCTCGACCTCAGCAATCCCAAGACCGTAGCATGGTATCAAGGCAAAATCGCTAACCTCATCAAACAAGGAGTCAGCGCTATCAAGTGTGACTTCGGTGAGGCTGCACCATACGATGGCATCTATGCCAGCGGCAAAACAGGATTCTATGAGCACAACCTCTATCCCCTGCGCTACAACAAAGCACTCTGGCAGGCTGTGCGCGACAATACTCCCGACCATGAAGGTGTCATCTGGGCTCGCAGCGCATGGGCTGGAAGCCAGCGCTATCCGCTCCATTGGGGTGGCGATGCTGCTACCAACGAGATTGGTAGCGTAGGTATGTTGGGCGATCTCCGTGGCGGTTTGTCATTCGGACTCAGCGGATTCTCCTTCTGGAGCCATGACATGGGTGGCTTTGTCACCAAGAGTCCCGACGATCTCTACCGTCGTTGGCTGCCATTCGGATTCCTTTCAAGCCATACACGTGCCCATGGAGCACCTCCTACCGAACCTTGGCTCATCAGCGAAAGCTTTACCAAAGCATTCCGCCAGTCGGCAGAAATGAAATACAAACTCATGCCTTATGTCTATGCACAGGCAAAGGATTGCTCTGAGCGCGGACTGCCTATGGTACGTGCACTGCTCGTGGAATTCCCCGATGATCCAGGTGCATGGTTTGTGGAAGACGAGTATATGTTTGGTTCGCAGATTCTTGTTGCTCCAATGCTCGAAACTGGAAAAAGCCGCACCGTATATCTGCCCCGTGGAAAGTGGATTGATTATCAGACAGGAAAAGTCTATGAGGGGGGCTATCAGACTATCCCAACTGCTGAGATTCCCTGCGTCATCCTCGTCAAGGATGGATCACTCATTCCCCATGTACCTGTCGCACAAAACACAGGCGATATCAAATGGGACAAGGTCGAGCTGAAAGCCTATAAGGCCGATGCTACCAAATGTACAGGACTCCTGTTCCGCCCTGGCGATAAGGAACTGCAACATATCGAGAAATAACTATTCATGAGCCGGGGGATGAACATCAACAATGTTTCATTCCCCGGTATTTTTTATAACTACAATCCCTCTTTGGTATATACGATAACGCTTTATTATCAATTATAGGTACATGCTATGAAAACAATATGGGTGGCACTTGCAGCCATGACCATGGCGGCACCGATGCACGCACAACTGGTCATCAATGAAGTCATGCAGTCTAATATCGACTGTATCATGGACGACATGAACGAATTTCCTGATTCGTGGGTGGAATTATACAACAATGGCGAAAGTAGCGAACAGCTTTCTAACTACAGTATCGGACTTACCACTGATGCTCAAAAGGCATGGGCTTTGCCGGCATCACTTATCAACAAAGGATATCGCGTACTCATCTATTGCGACAAGGCGGCATCGGGTATGCATACTGATTTCCGCCTTGAGTCGGGAAAGAACGGCGAAATCTATCTGTTCAAAAACAATAAAGTGGTCGATAAACTGACCAAAATGAAAAAACAGCCTGCGCCTAATATTGCCTATGGACGCAAAACAGACGGTAGCGACACATGGGGATATATGGCTATACCAACACCAGGCGGTACCAACTGCGGATCTACCTGCAAGGATCTCTTGGGCGATGTGGTATTCAGCGAACCTGGACGGGTCTTGGAAAATGCGCAGACTCTCAAACTCACCCTGTCACTTCCTGACGGAGCGCCTGCAGAAACTGTCATCCGATATACTACAGATGGTAGCGAACCAATAGCATCAAGTTTGCAATATACCGCTCCAATCACCATCAGCGCCTCACAGGTGGTGCGCGCAAAACCATTCTGTACGGGGTATCTGTCACCTCGGTCAGTCACCCAGTCGTATATCTTCCACGGACGACAGATGACGCTTCCCGTTATTTCCATCGTTACTAAGAATGTGTATTTCTATGATAACAAACAAGGAATACTGGTGAAAGGCAACTATAACAGCAGTCAGGAAAACTATAAATACAACTGGCGACGCCCCATCAACTTGGAACTTTTTACTGCCGCAGGTAGTAAAAGTCAGCTCAACCAACTCTGCGAAACACGTGTCATGGGAGGTGCTTCACGTGATAATATGATGAAGTCGATGGCTATTTATGCCAACAAGCGATTTGGTACGAAGCGCCTTCAATATGAATTTTTCCCTGACCAGCGACCGGGTATCACCGATTATAAGTCACTCGCACTGCGCAATGCCGGCAACGACTTCGACTATCTCTACATGCGCGATGCTGTCATCCAACGGTCTATGGCTGCCTATGTCGATCTTGATTGGCAGGCATGGCGTCCTGCCATTGTCTATATCAACGGAAAGTACAACGGTATGCTCAACATCCGTGAACGAAGCAACGAAGATAATATCTATACCAACTATGAGGGATTGGAGGATATTGATATGATAGAAAACGGATGGGAACTGAAAGTAGGCGATTGGGAACATTTCAACCGCTTCAAGGCGTTCTATCAAGAACATGGACATACCCTGGCAGAATATGAAACATGGATGGATTGCAAGGAGTATATCAACCTGATGATCATGAATCTTTTCTACAATAATCAGGACTTTCCCGGCAATAACATCGTATGGTGGAGACCACGCACAGAAACTGGCAGATGGCGATGGGTGGCTAAAGATACGGACTTCGGACTTGGGCTTTATGGTTCGGCAGCTACCTATAAAACCTTTGAATGGTTCTACAACCCCAATTATGACAAAGACCACGCATGGGCAAATACATCTGAGGCTACAAGATTGTTTCGCCGATTAATGGAAGATGCCGATTTTCAACGGGAGTTCATAGACCGTGCTGCCATCTATCTGGGTGACTTCTTGTCGGAAAAGAATATACGGCTGCTATGGGATGATATGTATAATCAGATCAAAACGGAATATCCTCACCATCGCAAGCTTGTCAACGAGTGGTGGCCAAATTATACCAACGAATTGAATACAGCACATAAATGGCTTAACGAACGTATTCCGAGTTTCTATCAGCAGATTTCCGACTTCTATAAAGTGGGAAATCCTGTTCCACTCACCATCAATGCCACGATGGCTGAAAGCGACAGAAACGCCATGACGATCACATTCAATGGCGTGCGCTTGACAGAAGCATGCTTTGACGGAAAATTCTTCAAGAATAGATCCATGCAGATCAATGGGGTGCTCTCCGACGGACGGGAGGTGAAAGCATGGAATATCGTACAGCATCAAGGTATTGCCACTACTACTATACAGCAGTCGGGAGCTACCCTTACTATGGCGCTACCCGATTGCGACAAGGTGGAGATTACCGCTGTAATAGGTGAACCTACTGCCATCACGCAACCTGATACCAAAACATGGCACTGGTCGTTTGCTGCAGGAACACTACAGGTTGACCAGGTGGAGAAGGGTACCAAGGTGTGTGTATATGACCTATTAGGCAGAATACTCCATCGGACTACAGCAACTGGTGCACCGCTTTCCTTCGCAGTTTCTGCCAAGACCTGCATCCTGAAAGTTGGCGATGAAGCTGCAAAAGTAACTGATTCTACTCGACGATAAATCGAAAGGAGTGTTGAAGAATAGTATGATCTGAACATCGTTAAACGCGAAATAGAATACTTATGGACATACAACCAATTGCTTATTTTCGATCACCATTCACCTCGAAATTCGGATTGCCACGACAGAGTGGTATCGTAGAAACGTTGCATGGACGCATAGAACTCACTCGCGATTATGCCACACCAGAGGCACTGCGGGGATTGGAAGAGTATGATTTCATCTGGCTGATATGGGGATTCTCTGAAAATGTCGATGCACGTAAGCATCCTACCGTGCGACCACCATTGTTGGGAGGAAACGAGCGCGTCGGGGTTTGGGCAACGCGTTCGCCATTCCGACCCAATAATCTCGGACTCTCATCGGTGCGTATTGTGGCGGTGCGTCCCGAAGATGGAGTAGTGGAAGTGGCAGGGGCTGACCTCATGGATGGCACACCTATCTACGATATCAAACCTTATTTGGCTTATGTGGATAGTCATTCTGGTGCACGGGGCGGTTTTACCGATCGCAAACA
>SAMEA3663173__coassemble_393_pt1 | contig 12445 bp, 5 predicted proteins | sample SAMEA3663173__metabat2_high_PE_013 | metagenome-assembled genome bin SAMEA3663173 (sample SAMEA3663173) | pig gut metagenome | biome: pig gut; feature: pig-associated habitat; material: faeces | place: Denmark | collected 2012
TACGGCACCGGATGCTTCCTCCTTGGCGGAGTGGAGTATTACCGCATGATCACCAGGGACGAATAAAACCCGTGTGTGATATGAACGATGTATATGATTAAGGTGTGAAACAATGAAAACAAAATATATCCTACTGCTGATCGCCATGATGACTGCCATTGGCACGACCGCACAGACATGGCCTTCACCCAAACCCGAAGCACGTCCAGGCACCCGGTGGTGGTGGCTGGGATCTGCAGTTGACCACCAGGGACTGGAATGGAACATTGGCGAGTATGCCCGTGTGGGCATTGGGGCAGTGGAAATCACACCGCTCTATGGTGTGAAGGGCAACGAAGCCCATGAACTCCCATTTCTCTCTCCGCAGTGGATGGCGGCATTGCGCGACGTGCAACAGATTGCCGCCGCCCATCATATCGAGGTAGATATGAACTGCGGAACAGGATGGCCCTTCGGAGGTCCTGAGGTCACGATAGACGAGGCAGCCTGCAAGGCCGTGTTCGTTGACAGCATGATCACCTCCGACAAGCGCCCGTCCGACCAGCACCGACTGGCAGTGCCTGCCAAGGAGCGCCCCTATGCCCAATGGCAATGCACCAGAGTATATCCCACCAGTCAACCACGCCAGTGGCGCGTCATCAGCGTCTATGCCTCACGCACGCGTCAGAAGGTGAAACGCGCTGCACCCGGTGGTGAAGGACTCGTCATCGACCATTTTGACCGTCAGGCGGTGGCACATTATCTCAATAGGTTCACCCAAGCGTTTGAATACACCAAGACTCCTTATCCCCATACCTTCTTCAACGACTCCTATGAGGTGTATAAGGCCAACTGGACCCCTTCGCTCTTCGACGAATTTCTCAAACGCCGTGGCTACGACTTGCGCGACCATCTGCCCGAACTTCTTGACGGTGGTGACGGTAATAAGGCGCTCCACGACTATCGTGAGACGTTGAGCGACCTGCTCTATGAGAACTTCACCCAGCAGTGGGTGGCTTGGGCACACCGCAATGGGGTATCGGTGAGAAACCAAGCCCACGGTTCTCCTGCCAATCTGCTCGATCTTTATGCCGCCGTAGATATACCAGAGATAGAAGGTTTCGGACGCTCCGAGTTTGGCATCCGCGGACTGCGCAGAGACCCCGGCATGACCCTCAAGAACTACAGCGATGTGTCGATGCTGAAATACGCATCGTCGGCAGCACATGTGATGGGAAAGCCGCTGACCAGCAGCGAGACGCTCACTTGGTTGACCGAACACTTCCGCACCTCATTGTCGCAGATGAAGCCTGACATCGACCTGATGTTCTCCTGCGGCATCAACCACATCTTCTTTCATGGCAGTTGCTACACCCCGGAGCATGATCCATGGCCCGGATGGAAATTCTATGCATCGGTCGATATGAGTCCCACCAACAGCATTTGGCGCGATGCCCCTTTCTTGATGCAGTATATCGAACGCTGCCAGTCGTTCCTGCAAATGGGACAGCCCGACAATGATTTCCTGGTCTATCTGCCCGTCCATGACATGTGGCGCATCCGCGGTCCTCGCAATGATGATGCTAAGTCGGAGAGCAAAGACCGCAGGGGCGGGGAAGACCTCCTCATGCAGTTCGACATCCATACCATGGACGAGAAATGTCCGCAGTTTATCCGGAGCATCCTCCGCATCGACAGCCTCGGCTACGATTGCGACTATATCAGCGACCGCCAACTGGCACAGGTCAAGGTCGATGACGGACAGCTCGTCACCCCTGGCGGCACACGCTACAGGGGAATCATCATCCCCACAGGTACCACCGTTGACGACAGACTTCAGAGCCTGTTACAGAACCTCACACCTTATATTATTTATGGTGAAGACCGACAGGCGATGGCGCATCTTGCCAAACCCGAACCATGGCGAATGAATCCCGGTGTGCGTATGATCAGAAGAAAGACAGACGACGGCTACATCTATTTCGTTGTCAATCTCTCGCCCCGCGACTGTCGCTTAAACGCAGCATGTCTCTCCGTACCTACGCAACACATCGTCTGCTACAATCCCATGACGGGCGACGTGAACCGTCTGCCTATGGTTGCCGACGCTCCTGTCGTCTGTCTTCAGTCGGGAGAGAGCATCATCCTGCAAACAGGAACAGCTGCCGACCGTCCCCTGTCAACAGGCCAATACGGTATGACATTAGCGACAGAGACCCTGCCGCTGGACGGCCCCTGGACCCTGTCGTTCCTCGACGAGACGCCACGCGTCAGCGAAACCTACACCATGCCGACTCCGCAGACCTGGGAGACGCTTGGCGAATCCGCCTCGGTGACCATGGGCACTGGAGTCTATGAGACCGCCTTCCGCCTGACCAGAAAGCAAGCCGCCCAGGCCTGCATCATCTCGCTGGGCGAAGTCTATGAGTCGGCACGCGTATATATCAACGGCAAGTTCATCGGCTGTGCATGGGCAGCACCCTTCCAGCTCGACTGCCGCGACGCCTTGCGCAAGGGCAAGAACACCCTGCGCATCGAAGTGACCAATCTGCCAGCCAACCGCATACGCGATCTCGATAGACGTGGTGTGGAATGGCGAAAATTCAAGGAAATCAACTTCGTAGATATCAACTATAAGAAGACACGCTACGACGGATGGCAACTGATGCGAAGCGGACTGCAGGGCGCACCCCTGTTGCACTTCTATTCCCAAACCCCTTCCGCCTGGCCTTCAAAAGAGGAATAAACAATATAAAACAATAAATAGAACTATTACATCAAAATGAGTACAATTACAATGTTCATCATCGTCGCCTTTGTTGCAGGCTACCTCTGTATAGCCCTTGAAAGTCTGACGAAAATCAACAAGGCAGCCATTGCGCTGCTCATGTGTGTGGTCTGCTGGACCCTGCTGATGGTATCACCTGGAGCATACTATCCCGATGTAGCCTCTGACGGCGTACTCCACCACATCTCCGAAGTGATCGAACACCATCTGGGCGATGCCGCAGGCACCCTCTTTTTCCTAATGGGCGCCATGACCATCGTAGAGATAGTCGATAGCAACGGCGGATTCAATTTTGTGCGCGACATCATGAAGACACGCTCCAAGCGCAAACTCCTGTGGCGTGTGGCTATTGCCACCTTCTTCCTCTCTTCCATCCTCGACAACCTCACCGCCTCCATCGTCATGATCATGGTACTCCGCAAACTGGTACAGTCGCGTGAAGAGCGTCTCATCTATGCCGCATTGATCATTATCTCCGCCAACTCAGGAGGCGCATTCTCGCCCATTGGCGACGTCACCACCATTATGCTGTGGATCAAGGGAGTGATCACCACTCAGGGCATCCTTACTGAAATCTTCATCCCCTCGTTGGTATCGATGTTGGTGCCCGCCTTCATCCTGCAATATTCGTTGAGTGGAAAGTTTGATAAAGAGCAGAACCTCGTCACCGCCGAAATCAGCCAGTTCACCAAGGTGCAACGCAACATCATCTTCTGGCTCGGCGTAGGCGGTTTGGTCTTTGTGCCCATCTTCAAGAGCATCACCCATCTTCCTCCGTTCATGGGCATCCTCCTCGTGCTCGGCGTACTGTGGACCGTGACCGAGATTTTCCATCACAACACTAGCGAAGACGACACTATGGCAAAGCGCGTCAGCGACCTCCTGTCGCGCATCGACCTCTCCACCATCATGTTCTTCCTCGGCATCCTCATGGCAGTAGCCGTGCTGCAGGAGATCGGCGTCCTCACCGCCTTGGGCACCGGACTCAACGAAGTCTTTGTCGGCAACTACTATGTCATCAACGGCATCATCGGTGTCCTCTCCAGCATAGTCGATAACGTGCCCCTGGTAGCAGGCTGTATGGGTATGTATCCCGTAGCCGAGACAGGTGCCATGGCCATCGACGGCATATTCTGGCAGTTGCTCGCCTACTGTGCCGGAGTAGGCGGTTCGATGCTCATCATCGGTTCTGCAGCCGGTGTTGTTGTCATGGGCTTAGAGAAAATCACCTTCGGTTGGTACTTGAAGCGCATCACGTGGATTGCCTTCGTCGGCTATCTTGCAGGCATTGTGACCTATTGGTTGCAACAGGCATTGCTGGCATAACTTCCAGCCCATAAGTCCACACTGTCCAATGCTGATATTGGATGATACCTCATCAGTCGCTGTAGCCAATGTGGTGCAGCGTCTGATGGGGTTTATTTATGATTTTCAAAAATATTCGACCACTCGACCACCGCTGAGGCATAATGCGCTATTGCGCAATGCTTTAAGTGGTGGTCGATGACTTTATATTTACGTGTTTCGACCACACTTCGACCACCAGAGAATATCTTGCCCATGTTTATCAGAACTTTTGCCGATGCCTGATAAAAATATTATCCAACGTTTGATAAAGGTGTTATCCAACGTTTGATAAAGGTATTATCCAACGTTTGATAAAGGTGTTATCTAACGTTTGATAAAGGTGTTTTCCAACGTTGATAAAGGTGTTTTCCAACGTTGATAAAGGTGTTTTCCAACGTTTAGCAAGTGTATTGTCTAATGTTGGCAAAGATATTGCCAATACATGGGATTGATGTTGACAGAGTTTGCTTGTATGTGTGGCCGATAATCTAATAATCGACCGCTCTATAATAATCTCTATGTTAGTAAGTTACGTGGATACGTGGTCGAGTGGTTGAAATATTGTGAAAAACTATAACTTTGGTATATGAGAACGGGGTGAAGCGCCCTTACCTCTATTCCTTTTCAATAACCTCCACAGGAATCCAGAACCAGAATTTAGAACCATTATTCACTTCGCTCTCTACGCCGATGTCGCCATGGCAGGCGGTGACGATGGACTTGCAGATGGAGAGGCCGAGGCCTGTGCCCTGCACAAACTCGTTGAGCTTGACGAAACGATCGAAAACTGCTTTTTGTTTGTCGTGGGGTATGCCCGTTCCGGTGTCTTCGCAGAAGGCATAGATGCCCATCTGACCGTTGCGCTTCTCCAGGCGATAGCCTACCCAGATGCTGCCCTTCTTCGTGTATTTCAATGCGTTGCTCACAAAATTGCTGAATATCTGGCGCACGCGACCGATGTCGATCGATACTCTGAGCTTCTTCAGGGGTTTGGAGGTGACAAAGCGCAGATGGTGGCGCTGCACGCGGATCTCGATGGACTGACAGAGGTATTCAAACTCTTCGGCAAAGTCAACTTCGGCGGGCTTGACGTCCATCGGGTTGTCGTTGATGGTGGAGGCTTCGAGGATGCCGTTGATGAGACGCACCAGGATGTCGCAATGGGTGCGGATGATGTGGATAAAGCGTTCACGCTCCCCGGCTGATTCTGCATATTTCAGCATGTCGGAGAAACCTACAATGGAGTTGAGGGGCGTGCGCAGTTCGTGGGTCATCTGGGCGAGGAAGACGCTCTTCTGCTGGGCGCTGTTCTTGGTTTTCTCGCTGATCTCGACCACTTCTTTCTTGATATTCTCCAGTCTGGTGATGTCGTGGAGCATGCCGCTGTAGCCCAGGGTGGATCCGTCGTCGCCTTTGCGCAAGCGACCGTAGATGTCGTGGGCGCACGGACCTTTGCTGAATGCGGAGGAGTTGAGCTGCCGCTTCACGTGGAATGGTCCTTGGAAGAGGCCGATGCTCTCGTCGCTGATCTTGTATTCGTCGTAGAGTTCCGGGGGCAGCTGTCTGAGGTATTTCTCAAACTCGATGACGTAGTCTGCATGTTTCAGCGTGTGGGAATAGTAGATCATCTTGTTGCGCAGATCGAGCTCCCACATCGTCCAGTCGGAGTGATTCAACATGAATTTCAGTCGCTTCTCGTTATAGTCGATGTATCGCTGGAGCGTATCACATTCGTGCTGACACATGATGAGATGGTGGTAGGTGTCGCTCTGGGCTTTGATGTCGTAAGCCATGAGGAGGTAGTTGGAGACACGGCCGAAGTAGTCGAAGAGTGGGACGACGTTGTATTCCACGCATGCCTCGCGACCCTGGTCGCTGTCTGCGGGGGCAAGGTGGCAGAGGAAGATGGGGTCGTGGCGACTCTCGTTGAAGGCGTCGGCAAACATCGGCATGTCGAAAAGTGAAGTCTTCTGCAGCAATCGTGCGTTTTTCGCATCAGCTTTACAGATGCGTTTCATCTCTTCGTTGCTGTTTTCTATCCATCCGTTTTGGTTATAGACTGCCATGGCCACCTTTGAGAATTGGAAAAACTGCAGGAACTTCCGCTCCATCTTGTTGGCTTCGTGGATCAGTCCTACGTTGTGGGTCTTATCGACTATGGTGGCATAGATGTTTACTGGCTGTCCGTAGGCATCCTGCTCGACGGCGAAGTGGCCGCGCAGGTGTTTCCATATCGGCTTGTCTTTAGTGCCGGCATTCCATCGTCCACTCAGTTCCACGTGTTTGTCTATGCTGCCGTCTCTCAGCTGTTCGAGCCGTCTCACCCAGTTGTTGCGTTCGGCAGGGTGGAGGCGCTGGCTGAAATCGAACCACGACATGCCCTCGTCGGGCAGCAGACTGCCGTACTGATTGACCAGGATGCGCGAGGCAAGGTCGTAGTGCAACACGTAGTGGTAGCCCATCTGCAGGGCACGCGTCATCATGGCATCGAGTTCGCTGTTGCGCTGGCTCTTGGCGCGCACCCTCCCTCTCGCTATGCGGGTGCCCATATAGCACATCAGGGCAAACATCACCGCGCCAATCATCAGATACCCCCACATGGGGATGGTTTTCTTACGGATGCGCTCTGGATGCAGCCATTTGTCGTTGATGAGTGCCACCCGTCCGCGCTGTTTCAGTTGGGAATAGACATAGTCGATGTCTGCGATGAGTTTCGTATCGCGTCCGATGACATGGATCTCGCTGACGGGTATGCCCACATCGTTGAGGATGAATCCCGACTTGTCCATATTGAGTTGTCTGATTTTCCATTTCAGCGGTTCTTCACCCCATACGTAGTATTTGAAGTCGTGTGCCAATACGCCCATAAGGGCTGTCTTGGGCGACTGAAATTCCAGTCGGCTGAGATAGGATGAGTCTTCTTCAAGAAAATAATGCGCCGTATAGTCGGCTGGTTTCAATACCGTACCGGCTTCCACCAGTTCTTTGAGTGAACTGTTGGACGATGTTGTGCCGCAGGTGACTGCCACGATGCGGTTGTAGTTGATGATGTTGCGGGTATAGCAAAAAGGAGGTTTCCTGTAGCGTCCGACATTGGCAAGAATCAGGTCTGCATCGCCACGTTCGAAGGTCTTGAGGGCATTGGCCCACTCTTTCAGTACGAATTTATAAGGGATGTCGAGTTGGTCTAATATTTCTGTCATGATCTCAACATTGGTGCCGGCAGGCCTGCCCGTGTCGTCTTGGAATTCATAGGGCGGCTTGTCCCAGTCGCCCACAATGATGACGGGGTGGGCAGCGTCGTATCTGCGCTGGTACTGCGTCTTCTGTCGCGGTGCGTCTCCCCATGCCGTGCTGACGGTCAGCAGGGCAGCAATCAATGTCATGATATGTCTCAGAAAACTAACTTTCATGGTTAAATGAACTTCTTACGTTTGATAAGTGATGCCTGACAGGGAATGCTGACCCATACGATGGTGCCCTGTCCTGATTCAGAACTGATTTCCAGTGTTCCGTTCATCATCTCTGCCAGTTGCTTGCAGACGGGCAGACTGATGCCGATGCGCTCGTCGATGCTGCCGCCGGTATGCTGCTTGATGAGTTGGAGCTCGCGGTCGCTGATGCCGTCGCTGGTGTCTTCTACGGAGATGATGAGACGGCGACCGATATAGTCGAAACGCACTCTGACAAAACCGTGCTTCGTGTTGAAGGCGGCATTGCTGATGAGCGATGTGAGCAGATGGGCTATGTTGTAGCCGTCGATATTGAGAACCAGTTGGTCGTAGGGTATTTCCATGATGAAATTGACACCGTTGGGGTGTGCCATGTCCCATCCCCGCTGACAGTTTGTCTTGAAGAGTTCGGTAAACTCAGTGGGTGTCGGGGTGATCTTCACCATGTCGGAGTCGATGCGCGAGTAGAAGAGTATCTCGTCTATCAGTCGCAGGAGGTGGTCGGAATTGTCGAGTATCTCTTTGGTGAATACATGCTCGTCCTCTGGGGTGATGTCGGTAGAGAGCATTTCGGCAAATCCCACAACGGCGGTCAGCGGTGTGCGTATCTCGTAACACATATTCTTGAGGAAGCTGTTTTTGGCATGCTCAATCTCGCGAGCGGTGCTGTAGGCTTCGTCCAGACGCAGTTGGTTGGCTTTCAGTTCGCTGATGTCGTAGCAGATGCCAAAATAGGCGTCTTTCTCTTCAATATCATCATGAACATGTGTCATGCAGAATCTGAGCCACAACGGGTTCTCGCCCGAACGGATGACGGTCATCACCTCCATGCAGAAAGGTTCCTGCGAACGGTTGTCCATCTTGCTCAACAGGTGCATGACGCGTTTCTGCGAACGCTCGTGAACCAATGTCATGCAACGGGTCTGGGTCAGTTCGTACTGCACATGGCTGAGATTGTCTTTGACACACAGCGTATGGGTTTCTGGAGAATAGTGCACCATGCGCATGCCGCTGACCTTCAAGAGGTAGTTGGTATGGTCGATATAGTTGTCGAGCTGATGCTGCAGGTCTCGTTTCCTTGCCAATTTATCTTTCCATTGCTTCTTGATCTCGATGTGCTGGCGGATGTCCTCTACGACCACCAACAGATTGTTGGCGTGCTCGTTGGCTTCGTCGCAAGCCACCATCATGTGAATCTCAAAGATCTGTGTGCCGCTCTGGTTGATGATATGGCCCAGCTCCTTGCTGGTGAGATGATTGTCGAAGTCCACCTTCCGACACATCGATACACCGTCCAACGCTTCGATGTGATCCTCTTCGAGTTCGAAAAGTGTACGGAAAGAGGGCGACTGGCGGATGATGTCTTTCTTGTCGCACTGGAAGAGGCTGCATGCCTTTTCGTTGATATTGGTGAGCTGTCCTTCTGCGTTGAACACGATGATGCCGATCGTCGAACTGTCGAAGATGGTCTTGTAGCGAATGAGTCGCTCTTCGGCATCCTGCTCCATGCGGAGTTCGTCGGTAATGTCTTTCTTCGTGCCAAGAATGACAATAGGGTTGCCTTTCTTGTTGCGCTGCAGGACGGAGAGCTGTATCTGGAAGTCGTGTTCCTGATTGTCGCCTGTTTCGGCATCCATCGCCTTGATGTCAAGCGATACCTGTTCGTCGGTGATGCTCCCGTCTATGAGTTGCTCGATGACACGCATCAGACGGTTGAAGTCGCCAGGGTAGTAGCGGTGGGAGAATTCTTCAGCAGGATAGGTGATATAGTTCATGCTGTCGCGATCATACCAGTTGAAGGACTCGGTGTGGACGTTGTAGGTCCACATTCTTACGCCGCTGGCTTCAAGAATCAGCGACATACGCTGGTTCTGCAAGTCGTAGGACTTGGCAAGCTGCCTGTCTTTGCGACGGAAGTAGTATAGGCTATACAGCAATGGTATGGTCAGCAGTGTGGCAATGCCCATCAGCCACCATGCCCATGCCGGCATCTGCCATTCGCCACGATCGGGGTAGAACCATTTGTTCTGCAGCGGTTCGAAGCGGTCTTCGGAATTGAGCAGGGTATAGACACTGTCTATCTGGTTTAGTAATTGCTGGTTGTGGGATACAAAACGCGCCTCACCCAGGGGGATATCGACATCGGTAATCTGGATGTTGTCGAGGTCGTACGTCCGCTTCAGATACTCCAGCGACGGCTTGTACCAGATGACCTGCCCCTGTTCGGTATCACTCACTCTGAGAATGGCCTCGTTGATGTCTTTCACGGGGATGGCATTCGCTCCCCATTCGTAGTCAATCATCAGGCGATGCACCATACCGCTGTCGAGGACAGTGACCCGCTGCTTGCTCAGGTCGCTGAACGTATGGATGTTGACGGGTTTGTCGATTGGTGTTGCCAGACTCATGGTGATGAGTGATATGGAGTTGCGGCTATAATGGCCGAAGCGACTGAAGAATCCTGTTGATCTGACGACGATAAGGTCGGCATTGTCATGGTTGAGGTCTGCCTGGTTTTGTGTGGCTGGCTTTAATACAATGGTATAAGGGATTTTGAGCTTCTCAAAGATCATCTTAATGACCTCGATGTTGTAGCCGTCGGGCTTGCCCTGCTCGTTAAGAAAGGAGTAGGGGTACATATCCCAACAGTCTTCATAGATCAGCGGATGTTCGTTGGTGTATGTTCTTGTATGATTGTTGGAAGACGAAGCATTGGCAGCCATAGTGCTGAAAAGGACTATGGCTACCAATGTATATATGAACCTTTTGTTTGGTTTTCTTTGCATCTGTTGCTGAGAATATCTTTATAGTTATTCAGCCACAAAGATAACCAAAATAGGTTACATTACAAAATTTTATTATTCTTTTTTATCAAATAACGTCAATATGAAGCTTATAGTGGGTATTCGTCGAAAGCATAGAGCACAGTAGAGAGGTATCGTTCACCGGTATCGGGCAATAGGGTGACAATGGTTTTCCCTGCGTTCTCCGGGCGCTTGGCCAATACCGAGGCGGCATAGGCTGCTGCTCCAGAAGAAATGCCTACCAGAAGACCGTCCTGCTGTGCCAGTTCGCGACCTGTGCGGATGGCATCGTCGTTGTCGATGTCGAGCACTTCGTCTATCAGCGAGGCATCATAGGTCTTGGGCACGAAACCTGCACCAATGCCTTGAATCTTATGAGGACCGCTCTGACCACCGTTGAGAACAGGCGAAGAGAGGGGCTCTACGGCAACAATCTTTACGTTGGGATTCTGTTCCTTGAGGTATTTGGCAATACCGCTGACGGTTCCTCCTGTGCCTACACCGGCTACGAAGATATCTACCTTTCCATCGGTGTCCTGCCAGATCTCAGGACCGGTTGTGGCATAGTGGCGTGCTGGATTGGCACCGTTTTCAAACTGCTGCAGGATGACACTGCCTGGTATGCTGTCGCGCAGTTCTTCGGCGGCCTTGATGGCTCCTGCCATACCGTCCTTGCCACTGGTCAGCCGAACCTCGGCTCCGTATGCCTTCACCAGATTGCGGCGTTCGATGCTCATTGTTTCGGGCATGGTGAGGATCAGTTTGTAGCCTTTTACTGCCGATACCAATGCAAGGCCTACACCAGTATTGCCACTGGTCGGCTCGATGATGGTTGCACCGGGTTTGAGGATTCCCCGCTGTTCGGCATCTTCTATCATCGCCAATGCGATGCGGTCTTTTACACTGCCGCCAGGATTGAAATATTCCACCTTGGCAATGATGGGGGTCTGCAGTCCATGGGAAGCAGAGAACTTAGTGAGTTCGAGTAATGGGGTATGGCCGATCAGTTCGGTCAGTTGTTTTGCGATTTTTGCCATAGTTATTTAGAATTTACGGTTTATATTTTGTCGAATGCCTGGGATAGGTCGTCGATGATGTCGTCGATATGTTCTGTACCGATGCTCAAGCGGATGGTGCTGGGGGTGATGTGCTGCTGTGCCAGTTCTTCGGGACTCATCTGTGAGTGTGTGGTGGTATAGGGGTGGATGACCAGACTCTTCACGTCGGCAACGTTGGCGAGGAGGGAGAAAATCTCCAGTGAGTCGATAAACTTCCATGCGTCTTTCTCGTCACCCTTGATCTCGAAGGTGAAGATGCTGCCGCCGCCTTGAGGGAAATAGCGCTTGTAGAGCTCGTGGTCGGGGTGTGAGGCGAGCGAAGGATGGTTGACCTTAGCCACCTTGGGATGCTTGCTGAGGAATTCTACCACTTTCAGCGCGTTCTCTACATGGCGTTCTACGCGCAGACTCAGCGTCTCCAGACCTTGCAACAGGATGAAGGCATTGAAGGGAGAGATCGTGGCACCGGTGTCACGAAGAATGACGGCACGGATGCGGGTGACGAAGGCTGCTGCTCCTGCAACATCAGCAAATACTGCACCATGGTATGAGGGATCCGGCTTGGCCAGTGTGGGATATTTATCGGCATTGGCTTTCCAGTCGAATTTTCCACCGTCAACGATCACGCCGCCAAGACTTGAACCATGTCCGCCGATGAATTTGGTGGCTGAGTGAACGACGATGTCGGCTCCATGTTCGATAGGACGGATGAGGTATGGGGTGCCGAAGGTGTTGTCAATGATGAGGGGGATGTTATGGCGGTGTGCCACTTCTGCTACTGCTTCGATATTGGTGACATCGGCATTGGGGTTGCCAAAGGTTTCGGCATATACTGCCTTGGTATTGGGCTGAATGGCAGCTTCAAGTGCATCAAGGTCGTTTACATTGACAATCGTGTTTGTCACACCTTGGTTGGCTAGTGTATGGGTGATGAGATTGAACGAACCACCATAGAGGTTATCGGCAGCAACGATGTGGTCACCGTTCAATACGATGTTTTGCAGTGCGTAAGTAACA
>SAMEA3663173__coassemble_486_pt1 | contig 11149 bp, 9 predicted proteins | sample SAMEA3663173__metabat2_high_PE_013 | metagenome-assembled genome bin SAMEA3663173 (sample SAMEA3663173) | pig gut metagenome | biome: pig gut; feature: pig-associated habitat; material: faeces | place: Denmark | collected 2012
GAGCAGAGCTGAAAAAGCAGAAATAATTTCTCATTAGCACGACTCATTTTCACGAAAGTTTAGTTACAATTCTTCCACTTCTTGCTCCACCATTCTTCCTTCATTATTTCCAAACCATTTGAGATTTTTCAGGCTCTCTCCACGTTTCTTTGCCCGTTTTCACTGATTTTCAACAAAGAACCACATGGATTGACGAAAAAAGCAGGATTTTTCTTTGTAATTCGATTGATTTGCAGTAACTTTGCAAGAAATATATATTTTAAATAAAGAGAAAAGAAGAAATGATTACAGTCACAAACTTGGCTATTCAGTTTGGAAAGAAGACGCTCTACAAAGACGTCAACATGAAATTTACCAATGGGAACATTTACGGCATTATCGGTGCCAATGGTGCAGGAAAATCTACATATCTTCGAGCTATCAGCGGAGAACTTGAACCCAACAAGGGCACTATCGAACAAGGACCTGGCGAGCGTATGTCTGTGCTCGAGCAGGACCACTTCAAATATGATGCATTCTCGGTAATGGATACCGTCCTTATGGGACACCAGCCACTTTGGCAGAACATGAAAGAGCGTGAAGCACTCTATGCGAAAGACGAAATGACAGAAGAGGATGGAAACCGTGCCGCAGAACTGGAAATGGCTTTCGCTGAAATGAATGGCTGGGAAGCAGAAAGCGAAGCCGCACAACTCTTGCAAAACCTTGGTGTGGCAGACTCACAGCACTACAAGCAGATGGAAGAAATATCAAACAACGAGAAGGTGCGCGTCATGCTGGCCAAAGCACTTTTCGGTCACCCCGACAACCTTCTGCTCGACGAGCCGACCAACGACCTCGACCTCGATACCGTACAATGGCTGGAAGAATATCTTTCAAACCTTGAACAATGCGTATTGGTAGTCAGCCACGACCGTCACTTCCTCGATGCCGTTTCCACCCAGACCGTCGATATCGACTTTGGAAAGGTCACCCTTTTCTCAGGAAACTATTCTTTCTGGTATGAATCAAGTCAATTGGCACTCCGTCAGGCTCAGAACCAGAAAATGAAAAACGAAGAAAAAAGAAAGCAGTTGGAGGAGTTTATCCGCCGATTCTCTGCCAATGTGGCAAAGTCAAAGCAAACAACATCACGAAAAAAGATGTTGGAGAAACTCAACGTGGAAGAAATTCGTCCGTCAAGCCGCAAATATCCAGGAATTATATTCACTATGGACCGCGAACCTGGAACACAAATCCTCGAAGTAGAAGGACTCAAGGCTGTTGACACAGACGGAACCGTACTCTTTGACAATGTTAACTTCACCATCGAAAAGGGACAAAAGACCGTATTCCTGTCACACAACCCCAAAGCCATGACTGCTCTCTTCGAAATCATCAACGACAACAGAAAAGCCGATGCAGGAACATACAAATGGGGCGTTACCATTACAACAGCATATCTGCCGTTGGACAACACCTCTTTCTTCGAATCCGATATGAATCTCGTGGAATGGCTCTCACAATGGGGAAAAGGTAACGAAGTGACTATGAAGTCGTTCCTCGGAAGAATGCTCTTCAAAGAAGAAGATGTGCTCAAGCATGTCAACGTACTCTCAGGAGGTGAGAAAATGCGCTGTATGATTGCACGTATGCAATTAAAAAATGCCAACTGCCTCATCCTCGACACACCAACCAACCACCTCGATCTGGAGTCTATTCAGGCATTCAACAATAACCTTGTCAACTTCAAGGGCAATATTCTCTTCTCTTCACACGACCACGAATTCATCAATACCGTTGCCGACAGAATCATCGAACTCACACCAAAAGGAACAATTGACAAACTGACAACCTATGATGACTACATTTATGATGAGGCCATCAAGGAACAACGCGCGTCTATGTATGAGTAAATGAAAACATGGCACAGAATTTGCATGTTCCTTAAGAAAACAAATAAAAACATTATGAAAGAGAATAAAGAAGAGCAAATAAATTGCGAAGAACAGGAAATGAATAAAGAGGAGGAATGCACACAGCAAGAATCCGCTCAGCAAGAATCTGCTGATAACACACAGCAGGCAGAAAACGAAAATCCTGAAGAAGAAGAAGAAGAAGAAAAGGATCCGCTGGCTGCTGCGCAAGAGGAAATCGAACAACTCAAAGACCAAGTATTGAGAAAGGCTGCGGAATTTGAAAACCTCCGCAAGCGCACCATCAAGGAAAAAGCAGAACTCATACTCAACGGAGGCGAGAAGGCAATTGTCACTATCCTGCCCATCATCGACGATATGGAGCGAGCTATTGAGAATGGCACCAAGACGGACGATCCTAAAGTGCTCAGAGAAGGCATGGAAATCATCTATCATAAATGTATCAAAGCATTGGAGTCGCTCGGAGTGAAGACCATCGACACAACAGACGCAGACTTCGATACCGACGAACATGAAGCAGTTGCCATGGTACCTGGTATGGGCGACGATAAAAAAGGAAAAGTCATCGATTGCATCCAAACAGGATACAAACTCAACGACAAAGTCATTCGCCATGCCAAAGTGGCAGTTGGACAATAAAGATTCATAGAATCAATAAAAACTAAGACAACACAATTATGGCAAAGAGAGACTACTATGAAGTTCTGGGCATTGACAAAAATGCCACAGAAGACCAAATAAAGAAGGCCTACCGCACCATCGCCATCAAATACCACCCTGACAGAAACCCTGGCGACAAAGAAGCCGAGGAGAAATTCAAGGAGGCGGCTGAAGCGTATGATGTGCTCCATGACCCTCAAAAACGTCAGCAATACGACCAATTCGGATTCAACGGACCACAAGGTGCGGGAGGATTCGGAGGATTCGGCGGACAAAGCATGAACATGGACGATATCTTCTCTATGTTCGGCGACATCTTCGGAGGTGGCGGAGGATTCGGAGGATTCGGCGGAAGCAGAAGAAGTGCCGGACCCAAAGAACATCGAGGAAGTGACCTTCGCCTGAAAGTCAAACTCACCTTGGAAGAAATCGCCACAGGAGTGACCAAGAAGTTCAAAGTGCGCAAAGACGTGCCTTGCTCACATTGCCACGGAACTGGATCAGAAGACGGCAGCGGCACAGAAAACTGCCCCACATGTCATGGTTCGGGAGTAATCACCCATACCACACAAAGTCTTTTCGGCATGATGCAGACACAAGGTGTTTGTCCTACATGCGGCGGAACTGGCCGTGTCATCAAGAACAAATGCAAATATTGTGGCGGTACTGGCGTAGAGAAAGGTGAAGAAGTAGTTGAAATCAACATCCCTGCAGGAGTCGCACAGGGCATGATCGTCAACGTTCCTGGCAAGGGTAATGCCGGACACAACAAAGGAGCTAACGGAAACATTCAAGTATATGTGGAAGAAATCGAACACGACACCTTCATACGAGACGATAACGACCTCATATACAACCTATTGCTCGATTTCCCAACAGCATCACTTGGAGGTGAGGTGGAGATTCCGACCATCTACGGAACACGCCTGAGAGTGAAAATCGAACCAGGCACACAACCTGGCAAGACTCTCCGTCTGCGCGGTAAAGGCCTTCCTTCCGTACAGGGCTATGGACGTGGCACAGGAGACCTCGTTGTCAACATCAGCGTTTATGTGCCAAAGACACTCAGCAGCGATGAAAAGAAAGCAATAGAAAGCTTCAAAAGTAGCGACAACTTCAAAGGTGACGCTTCAACCAAGCGATCTATCTTCCAACGCTTCAAGAATTATTTCAACTGATTCTGTTTCAAAAACACATAAAAAAAGTATAGTCCATGACCTATCAGGAAACTTGCGAATACCTATTCAGCAGAACCACAGCTTTCGAAACTCAAGGAAAGAGTGGCTACAAAGAAGGATTAGAAAACACACTGGCGCTGGACGAACATTTCGGTCATCCACACCAAAAGTATCTCACCATCCATGTGGCAGGTACCAACGGCAAAGGTTCCGTTTCTAATATGCTCTCTGCAGCACTACAAAGCTGCGGATACAGAGTAGGACTATACACCTCTCCACATCTCGTCGATTTCAGAGAAAGAATTCGTGTCAACGGCGAGATGATTCCAGAGGACTATGTGATGAATTTTGTTGAAGACGAAAGAAATTTTTGGGAACCATTGTCGCCGTCATTCTTTGAAGTGACGACGGCAATGGCTTTCAAGTATTTTGCAGAACAAAATGTTGATATTGCAATTATTGAAGTAGGGCTTGGGGGACGACTCGATTGTACCAACATCATCCACCCTATCCTATCCATCATCACCAATATCAGTCTGGATCATACAGAATTCTTAGGAAACACCATCGCAGAAATAGCACGAGAGAAAGCAGGCATCATCAAACATGCCACAACGGTCATCATCGGAGAAAACCAAAACGAGACACGACCTGTCTTCGAAGAAAAGGCACGGGAAATGGAAGCACCCATCATCTTTGCCGAAGACGACAATTTCATCAAAAGTGCAGAAATAACTGACCAAGGCGACATCAAATGCGAAACAGCGAAATACGGAAACGTATTTTGCGATCTCGGAGGAATCTACCAACCAAAGAATATCAATACCACATTACACGCCCTTCAGATTCTTGAAGACAAAGGCTATCTGATCATTGACAAAGACGCAACAAGCGGAAATGTGCTCAAAGCATTCGACAACGTCAAGAAGCTCACAGGATTGGCAGGAAGATGGCAAACAATAAGTTCGTCACCACATGTAATTTGCGACACAGGACATAATCCTGGCGGTTGGCACTTCATCAGCCAACAGCTAAACCATGTGATTGCCCATTGCCACCAATTACATATTATATTTGGAATGGTCAACGACAAAGATGTAGATGCAATACTTCAGATGCTTCCAAAAGAGGCAATCTACTATTTTACTAAAGCCAAAACAAAACGAGCACTCAACGAGCAGATTATTTTCGCATTGGCACAGAAGTATCAACTGAAAGGAAAGACGTATTTATCTGTAAGTGAGGCATATCACGAAGCAGAGAAAGCTGCAGGAAACAACGATGTTATATTTGTTGGAGGCAGCAACTATATCGTCGGAGAATTGCTCAAAGATGGCATTTAGTTGTTTTTAACATTCCTTTTGCTCAATTTTTCGCCATTAAATTTGTTAAACTCACTTTTTTTTGGTTACTTTGCAATATAATTTAGTAACTAAAAACAACTGATTATGGCGAACACAACGGAAAACGTTAATTTGTGTGGTTTGAATCGCAAAGATTTTCAAACCACAGTAAACGGGAAAAAAACAGATTTATATATCCTACGCAACCGCAAAGGATACGAAGTAGCAGTAACCAATTTCGGTGGTGCAATTGTGGCCATCATGGTTCCAGATAAAGACGGAAAAGTAGCAAACGTCATTCAGGGACATGACAACATCCAAGATGTTATCAATAGCCCAGAGCCTTTCCTCTCAACCCTTATCGGACGCTACGGAAACCGTATTTGCAAAGGTACCTACACCCTCAACGGTAAAGAATACCAGCTTGCTCTCAACGATGGTCCTAACCATCTGCACGGCGGTCCTACAGGTTTCCACTCTCGCATCTGGGATGCCAAGCAAATGGGACCTCGCGCCTTGGCTTTATCATACATCTCATCGTATGGAGAAGAAGGATTCTCAGGTGAATGTCGCATCAACGTGGAATATACTTTCACAGACAACAATGAACTGGTTATTGAATATCTTGCCACAACCAACAAGAAGACCATCATCAACCTGACTCACCACGCATTTTTCTCATTGGCAGGTATTGCTAACCCCACACCTGCCGTTGACAATGTAGAATTACAGCTCAACGCAGATTTCTATCTTCCTATTGATAAGGTATCAATCCCTACCGGCGAAATTCTTAAGGTCGAAGGAACTCCATTCGATTTCCGCACACCAAAGCCAATCGGTCAGGATATCAACGCCGACAACGAGCAACTGAAAAATGGATCTGGATACGACCACAACTACGTTCTTAATAAAAAGGAAGAAGGAGAACTCAGTTTTGCCGCTAAACTAAAAGAGCCTAATAGCGGTCGTACCATGGAGGTTTATACCACAGAACCAGGACTCCAACTCTATACAGGTAATTTCGAATCAGGAATCTCTGGAACTCACGGTTCAACTTATCCTTGGCGTAGTGCTGTTTGTCTTGAAGCACAACACTTCCCCGATACTCCAAATCGTCCTTACTTCCCTTCTGTAGTACTCCGACCAGGTGAACAGTACAAGCAGAAAACCATCTATAAGTTTGGAGCAGAAAAATAATATAAAACAACAAAAAGAGTGGCTGATAGCTATCAGCCACCCATTTTGTGTATAATAGCTATCTTTGTATAACAGGAAAAATCAAAACATAGAATTATAATACACAATTCTTATTGTTCTATAATCGAAAACACATTTTTCGTAATTACTAACAACATTAAAATCCTATAAAACCAATGTCACAAACAAACAAAAACCAGAAGAACCTCGTAGCTATCATCACAATGTTCTTCATCTTTGCCATGATTAGCTTTGTAACAAACATGGCAGCTCCCTTCGGAAACATTTGGGGTATGTCATACAACTGGGCAGGTATGGCCGGCAACCTCATGAACTTTACTGCCTACCTCATCATGGGTATTCCTGCCGGAAACATGCTCATCAAGTACGGATACAAAAAGACCGCGCTTATCGCACTTATTATTGGTGCAATAGGTCTGGGTGTTCAGCTGCTCTCTGGCGTAGTCAACAATATCTTTGTTTACCTACTCGGTGCTCTTATCTGCGGATTCTGCGTATGTATGCTCAACACCGTAGTAAACCCCATGCTTAACCTACTCGGTGGCGGCGGTAACACCGGAAATCAGCTCGTACAGGCAGGGGGTACCCTCAATTCTCTTTCTGCAACAGCAACTCCTATCCTCACTGGTTTCCTCGTAGGAACTTTGACAAAGGATTCTTTCCCCGATGTTGCACCACTTATCATTACAGGTATCGTAGTATTCTTGGCAGCCTTCTTCGTCATTTCTGCCATCCAGATTAACGAGCCTCAAGGTGACTTGAAGAATGTAACATACGAAAAATCACCTCTCGCTTTCCGCCATTGTCTCCTCGGTATCATCGCCATTTTCTTCTATGTAGGAATCGAGATTGCCACTCCTGGTATGATGAACCAATGGATTAGCCGTGAAGGAGGATTTGAAGGTGCAGCAGCCGTTGCAGGATCATTGGCTGGTATCTACTGGTTCCTGATGCTCTGTGGCCGCCTTATCTCAACAGTTATCTCAGGTAAGGTTTCTACCCGTGCACAGATGATTACCGTTTCAACAGTAGGTATTGCACTTATTGTCGCTGCCATCTTCACAGGTGATGTGACTACAACACTCAATATCGATCTCAACATCATCAAGATTGAGAACGCTACAGTTCCTTTGTCTTGTGTGTTCATTTTCCTCTGCGGTCTCTGCACATCTGTCATGTGGGGAGGTATCTTCAACCTTTCAACAGAAGGACTTGGCAAATATACCGCTAAAGCATCAGGCCTGTTCATGGTCATGGTATTCGGTGGAGGTATGATGCCTTTCTTCCAGGATCTCGTACTCGTTCAACAGCTTGGAATCAGCTACCTCAATTCTTATTGGCTGATCGTTGCCATGTTGGCATACATCCTCTACTATGCGATCTGGGGATGCAAGAACGTAAACAAAGACATCAAAGTGGATTAAGACAACATGATTTGTCACGTTCCACATTATAAAAAGATACTTCAAACCTTTAAACAACAAGACTATGAACATCGAATCAGTAAGAACACGTTTTGCCAAGCATTTTGATGGCAAGGAAGGTAATGTTTATGCATCACCCGGACGTATCAATCTCATCGGTGAACACACCGACTATAATGGAGGATTTGTTTTTCCAGGAGCCGTAGATAAAGGTGTTGTTGCAGAAATGCGTGCAAACGGAACAGAAGATACCGTTATGGCTTATGCCATTGACTTGAAAGACCGCGTAGATTTCAAACTCTCTGATCCTAATGGACCTAAAGCTAGCTGGGCACGTTATATTTACGGTATCGCATTGGAAATGAAAAAGCTCGGAGTACCTGTTAAAGGATTCAATATCGCATTCTCAGGCGATGTTCCCTTGGGTGCAGGTATGTCATCTTCTGCTGCCATGGAGAGTTGCTTTGCCTGTGGTCTCAACGACATCTTCGGTGATAACAAGGTAAGCCAGTGGGATATGGTATTGGCAGGTCAAGCTACAGAACACAACTACTGTGGTGTGAAATGCGGTATCATGGACCAGTTTGCTTCTGTATTCGGAAAAGCAGGTTGTCTGATGCGTCTCGACTGCCGTTCTCGCGAATTTGAATATTTCCCATTCAAACCGGATGGCTACCGTTTGGTATTGCTCGATTCTGTTGTAAAACACCAGTTGGCAGGATCTCCTTACAACGACCGCCGCAATTCTTGTGAAAATGTTGTTCGCCATATTGCTGCCAAACATCCAGAAGGAAAGTTTGAAACACTTCGCGACTGCACATGGGAACAACTTGAAGAAGTCAAAGCCGAAGTGGGCGAAGAAGACTACAAGCGTGCTAAATTCGTGTTGGGCGAAAAAGACCGTGTACTTGCCGTTTGCGATGCTCTGAACGAAGGCGACTATGAAAAAGTTGGCGAGTTGATGTACAAGACTCACGAAGGTCTGTCAAGAGACTATGAGGTTTCTTGTGAAGAACTCGATTTTCTCAATGATCTTGCCAAGGAATGTGGAGTTACCGGTTCACGTATCATGGGTGGCGGTTTCGGAGGTTGCACCATCAACCTTGTCCGCAACGACCTCTACAACCAGTTTATCGCCACAGCAAAAGAGAAGTTTAATGCCAAATACGGCCACGAACCAAAAGTCTATGATGTTGTCATCGGCGATGGGTCACGTAAGATTTGCTAATCAGAACCAGCTATTTAAAGTGTATTCCGGTCTGAAAAACAACCCTTTAATACACGTATAGAATAGCGCGTTTTATTTCTCTATAAAACGGAAATGAATATCAATTTCATTTCCGTTTTTTTATGCTATGTAACAAGAAACTATAAAAAATAGTGTAAGCACAACACTTTTCTCCGTAATATCTTTGTCAATTCAGAAAATAGTCGTAACTTAGCACGCAGAATTAGAAAACATAACTAACAACTAAAAACTCTTCGCAATGAGAAAAATCAATTCAATGCTTATTGGCCTTGGCACCATTGCCATTCTTTCAGCATCATGTGCCTCTAAACAAGATGCCACATTAACAGTTTCCGGACTTGACACAGCTAAGTTTGACACCATCCTTCAAGAAAAGCCCGTCAAACTGTATGTACTTAAAAACAATAATGGCATGGAAGCCTGCATCACCAACTATGGTGGTCGCGTGGTAAGCCTTGTGGTGCCCGACAAAGACGGTAAACCCACCGATGTTGTCCTTGGATTCGATAATATCGCTCAGTATGCTGATACGATCAAAACACCTTCTGATTACGGATCAAGTGTAGGTCGTTATGCAAACCGCATCAACTTTCAGGTACAACCTACCAGTTGCGTCAGAACAATGCCCTCCATTGCCTTCACGGAGGTGGAAATACCGGATGGATGCATAAAGTCTATGATGCCGAACAGGTTGGTGACTCTATTCTCAAACTCACCATCGTAGCTCCAGACGGAGAAAATGGATTCCCCGGTACTGTTACCGCCACTACCACTTATAAGGTAACTGCCGACAACACCCTTGACATCGTTTGGGAAGCCACTACCGACAAGGAAACGATCATCAACATGACCAACCACAACTACTACAATCTTAGTGGTGATTTCACCAAACCTTGTTATGACCAAATACTCTATGTTAATGCTGATAATTTCACTCCCTCTGACGCTACCAACATGACAACGGGTGAGATTCTTCCTGTAGCTGGTACTGCAATGGATTTCCGCACTCCTCATGCTGTAGGTGACAGTATCCATTCTGACTATCAACAGATCAAGAATGCCACAGGCTACGACCACAACTATTGTCTGAACACTTATAAAGACGGAAAGGGCGATGATACACAGGTATGTGCTTCACTCTATAGTCCCAAGAGTGGCATCTTTATGGAGATGTTCACCAACGAACCAGGTGTTCAGGTATATTCTGGAAACTTCCAGGGGGTTGGTGCTGATGCGAAGATAGCCCGGAAACATGGTCTTACCTATCCCAAGCATGTAAGCATCTGCTTGGAGAGTCAGAAGTATCCCGACAGTCCTAATAAGAAAGACTGGCCTCAGCCCACACTTAAACCCGGTGAGAAATACTACAGTCATGCTGCCTACCGTTTCTCAATCAAATAATATGTTTTATTCACTAATATACCTATAATTATTATGAATAGTATTTCAGGAGCAATTGCAATGTCTGGTTTCAAGACCATCGACTTTGTAATTCTCGCATTCTACCTAATCTTGTTGGTTGGTTTAGGATTATTTTTAAGTCGCAACAAAGACGGAAAAGAAAAAAGTGCCAACGACTACTTCCTTGCTGGCAACACACTAACATGGTGGGCTGTAGGTGCATCATTGATAGCTGCTAACATTTCTGCCGAACAGTTTATCGGAATGTCAGGAACAGGATTCCGTGACGGTATCGCTATTGCCGCCTATGAAGTAATGGCAGCTGCCGCATTGGTAGTCATTGGAAAGTTCTTGCTTCCCGTCATGCTTGAGCGTAAGATTTTCACTATTCCACAATTTCTCCGTGAACGCTATAATGATGGCGTAGGCCTTGCCTTCTCTATTCTGTGGCTTTTCCTTTATGTCTTCGTCAACCTGACTTCTGTAGCATGGCTGGGCGCTTTGGCCATCGAACAGATTCTCGGTCTTCAAGGTCTTGGCGTCAGCATCTTCGGCATGGAGGTTTCTATCCGTATGTTGATCATCCTCGGATTGTTCATTGTGGCAGGAACCTATTCTATCTATGGCGGACTTGCCTCTGTGGCTTGGACCGATGTGATGCAGGTCACCTTCCTCGTAGGTGGCGGTATTATTACCGCTTACATCGCATTACAGGAAATGGGCATAGTAATGGGAACCGACGCATTAGGCGCCCTTGGAC
>SAMEA3663173__coassemble_499_pt1 | contig 11045 bp, 9 predicted proteins | sample SAMEA3663173__metabat2_high_PE_013 | metagenome-assembled genome bin SAMEA3663173 (sample SAMEA3663173) | pig gut metagenome | biome: pig gut; feature: pig-associated habitat; material: faeces | place: Denmark | collected 2012
AAAATGAAGAAAGTTTATTATTGTATGTTGATATGATTGCTTAGTGGTGTTTTTAGTTAGTAAAAAGGTAACAGCCAACGTTTGTACAACCGGAAGCAACACTTCCTTTAGTATCAGTATTGCTTTCAAACAAGTTGCAACCACTGTCAACACATCCTGCGGCAATACTTTTTAGTTCATAAAAAAAATAGCGGCTAAGCGTTGAAACCAACACTTACCCGCTCTGCTGTACCCAGACCCGGGCTCGAACCGGGATGGGTTTCCCCACTGGTGTTTGAGACCAGCGCGTCTACCGATTCCGCCATCTGGGCTTATTTAGCGAGTGCAAAGTTACAAAATTTCTTTGAATATCTGTTTATGAAAGGAGAAAAATTATTAAAAATGATTGATTTTTTTGTTCAATATGCAGAAATTGACTAACTTCGTACCGTAAAATAGTTCCTTTAAAGCCTATAACATGGACAACAAACAATATTGCATCATTCTCGCAGGAGGCAAAGGCAGAAGACTTTGGCCCTGTAGCAGAGAGAAAAACCCAAAACAGTTTATAGATTTCTTTGGCTCTGGTCGCACACAGTTGCAACAGACCTACGACCGCTTCACCAAGATATTACCACAAGAAAATATTTTCATCACAACTGCTAAAGAGTATGTCGAATTGGTGAAAGAACAATTGCCCGACATGAATGCCGACAACATTTTGGCAGAACCAGTAAGTCGCGGCACTGCTCCGGCTGTATTGTGGGCCAACATGCGCATATGCCGTCAGTGTGCCGATGCCAATGTGGTGATTACGCCGAGCGACCAGTTTGTGCTCAACGAAGAGGCTTTCCAACATAATATAGAGGAAGGTTTCCGCTTTGTGGAGCATCATCAGGCGCTGCTCACCATAGGCATCACTCCCACACGTCCAGAACCTGGCTATGGTTACATACAGATGGGTGATGCGATGGAAGGCGCTACAGAGGTCTTCCGTGTGAAGTCTTTTACCGAAAAACCTGATCGCGACTTCGCCAAAGTGTTTATGGAAAGCGGTGAATTTCTATGGAACACAGGTCTTATACAAGCCAACGGACAATATCTGAACAGTTGTTTCCGACAGCTGTTCCCCGATGTGATGAAGCGTTTGGATGCTGTGCGTCCCAACTTCACCTTAGAGGATGAGTTGGAATTTGTAAGCGAGAACTATCCTTCCTATGCCAATCTCTCCATCGACCGAGGTTTGTTAGAGCGCTGCGACGAGGTTTGCGTGATGCACGGCAACTTCGGTTGGGCAGATTTAGGTACTTGGCATGCCATCTATGAATGTAGAAGTCGTGGTGAAGGAGATAACGTGGTGGTCGATTCGGAAGTGATATTGGATGAGTCGCACAATAATGTTATCAAGCTTCCTAAAGGTCGTTTGGGTATTGTCAGCGGTCTCGACGGCTATATTGTGGCCGAGGAAGACAATGTATTGCTTATCTGTAAGAAAGGAGATTCATCTGCACTGGTTCGCAAATATGTGAACGAAGTGCAGATGAAATACGGTGATGAGTTTGTTTGAGACGGTCTGAAATCTACTTAAACTCATTTAGAATCTTATCGGCAATAGCCTGAAATTCCTCCTCAGAGAGTTTCAGTTTCTCTCTACGGAAGTCTGCATCAGCCTCACTCTGCATTGGAATGAGGTGGATGTGGGCGTGTGGTACTTCAAGACCGAGCACCACCTGTGCCACTTTGCGACAGGGGAAAGCGCGCTTGATAGCTGCTGCAACACGCTTGGCAAACTTCTGGTAGCGTGCCAACTCCTCATCGTCCATGTCAAAGAAGTAATCCACTTCACGGCGGGGAATCACCAGTGTGTGGCCTTTCACCAGTGGATTGATGTCGAGAAAGGCATAGAACTCATCGTTCTCTGCACATTTGTAGCTGGGAATTTCACCAGCTGCAATCTTTGAAAAGATGTCCATAAGCATTTGTATTAATATGGTTTAACCCTTCTCTGTGGCCTTTTTGTTTGGATATTAGGCTATAGAGATGTTCTCAATGCGCAGTTTGATGGTGCCGCGTGGTATTTTGATTTCCACTTCGTCGCCAACCTTTTTGCCCAAAAGTCCTTGTGCGATAGGAGTCTGGATAGATATTTTTCCAGCGCGCAAATCAGCTTCATTCTCGCTGACAATGGTATAGGTCATCTTGGCTTTGGTGATGATATTGGTCATTTCCACCTTGGTCAGAATCTGTACCGAGTCGGTGCTGAGTCGTGAAGTATCGATGATTTTAGCTTCGGCAATGGTAGATTTTAATTTGTTGATTTTGTCTTCCAGATGTGCCTGTGCTTCTTTGGCAGCATCATACTCACTGTTTTCACTTAAATCGCCCTTGTCGCGGGCTTCGGCGATTGCTGCAGAGGCCTTTGGTCGCTCAATACTTTCCAATCGCTGCAATTCAGCTATGAGGTTGTCATAGCCTTCTTGTGACATATAAGCCATAATTGTTCTTGTTTTAAAAGGTTTCTGTTTTCTTGTAATATAACTTCACGAGATGCAAAAAAAATAAAGAATTCCGACTATGCTCATGTCGGAATCCCCTTTTTCTACTGTGTCTCGTTATCGTTTGCAAAGTTAGGCATTTATTTCCTACTTTCCAAATTTTTCCGATAAAATCCGTCCAAAGCGAAATAGAAGATGACACCGCTGACCCATCCGCCAATCACATCGATGGCGTAGTGTGCTTGGATATAGACGGTAGCCATACACATTAATATATAGAAAGGTGTTACGCTCCATAGCAGTTTGCGGCTTCCACTCTTCCAAGCCAATAGCATGAGAATGGTTGTCACACCTACGTGACTACTGGGAAATGCCGCTGTTGGGCGTTCTCCTGCTGCGTGTGCGGCAGCCACCAGATGGTAGCAAAAACCGTCAGACCACCCCGGTATGGGCAGTGACTCGGTGTGGTTGATAAACCATTGTCCTATTTCAGGGAACACCCCGGCGCCGATCTGGTCTGTTCCGGCTGCCAGATAGTAGTATTGCGGACCAGTAACCGGCACGACATCGAAGATGACGTAATAGACAAAAAACGATGTCAGCAGTACGAAAGTGGCTCTTGCAAATCGCTCGTAGCGGTAGCAGAAGTAGTAAAGGCTTACTGCCACCATCAGCGGATAATAACTGGCGTACCCCAGATGCATGAGTTCCGACCACCAATGTTGCGGCATCCACTGTGAAAAGAGCAGTGCGGGTTGGCATCCGAACAGCCATTGATCAGCCGCCGCAAAGTATGGATCGTAGTTGGGCAATAGTTTATTGATCTCATAGGTATCGGGATACCACCATGAGAGGAGTCCGAGTTGCAGCAGTATTCGTGCCAAATGGGTGATGCGACACGGTTTCCATTGATAAATAATCCATGCCAGCAATACCCCGATGACCATTGCCAATCGTCCTATGAGCATGGGTGCAGGCTGTTGGATGCGCGGCCAGAGACATGCCATGAGTGCCAGTGTAAACAGCAGATAGAGCATCATAGCCCACTCTACAGCCAACAGTCCGCGTGTGGGGTGACTGTCATGTGCCACCAGTCTGATAAGGAATTTCGGTGTATGCATGTTTATAGCCATCCCTTTGCTTGATACCATTCCACGCTTTTGCGCACACCTTCCTCCAGTTTCACCTGTGGTTTGTAGCCCAGTTCATTGATGGCAGGAGTGATGTCACAGCGCCAGTTGCGTTGCTTGAGTATGTTAAACTTGTCGTTGTTAAGTGCTGTAACCTTTCCGGTGATATGTCCGATCCATTCGCCGCATGTTGTAACGATGCGTAAAAGCCATATCGGTGCAGTGATGCGAATCCACCAAGGGCGTCCCAATGCCTCATGTATGAGGTTGCTGAAGTCTGCCGACTGATACACTTCACCGTCTGACAGGAAGTATCTGCGGCCTGTTTTGCCTTTCTCCAAAGCCAGGAAAACCGCCTGTACCACATCGCTGACATAGACAAAGGTGATATCTTGTCGTTGGTGGCCTACTGCGAAATCGGTGTGTCCTTTAATGCTTTTAAACTGCAGGAAGTAGTCTTTTTCCCTTGGGCCATACACACCGGTAGGTCTGAGTATCACGTATGGGAAGTCTTTCTGTGTGTCGAGCCATTGCTCTGCTTGCAGTTTACTTTTGCCATAAGCCGTGTTGGGCTGTGGTGTGTCGGTTTCGCAGATTTCCTGATAAGGCAGTTTTTCGCGTATAGCACCCATGATACTGAGGCTGCTGATGAACACAAAGCGCTGTATAGGCATTTGTAGGATGCGCAGTGCAGTAACCAAATTCTTGGTACCCTCGGTATTGATGCGCGCAAAGTCGGCTTTGTTGAGACACTTGGTGGCGCCGGCAGCATGCACTACATAGTCGAACGAGCAGTTTTGCAACTGTTCCACCAGTTTGCTTTCCGATGAAAGGTCGAGTTCTATGAAGTGTATGCGTGGGTCTTGCAGATAGTCCTTCGAACTCGAACGGCGTATAGCCGCCCATGTTTCGAAGCCCTGTCTGATAGCTTCCTCCACGATAAACGAGCCGATGAAACCACTGGCTCCAGTGATGAGAATCTTCATTTTTAGTTTATTCGTTGATGATTTCCACCGTCATGGTCACGTCGTTTTTAGGACGGTCACCGCGCAGTGTCTCTGTGTTTTGTATTTTTTCCACCACGTCGAGTCCTTCTTCCACTTCGCCAAACACGGTGTATTGTCCGTCGAGGAACGGAGTTCCGCCCACGGTAGTATAGGCATTGGTCTGTTCCTGGGTAAAGGTAGGCAGTCCCATGTCCTTACATTGTTGTTTTGTTTGTGCTATGAGTTGGTCTTGCAGCGCCATGAGTGCCTCGCGGTCGCGGTTGCGTCTGAGTTCCATGATGCGTTCGTGGTTCTGTCGTGCCAGTTGGTTAAACACGTTTTGCTCTTGTTGCATAGCCATTTGTCGCTCCATTTGTCGGAGCTCTTGAGGTTTGTAAGTCTTTCCCCAGACGATGTAGAACTGGCTTCCGCTGCTTTCTTTTTCAGGATTTACCTCATCGCCGAGTCGCGCAGCACTAAGTGCGCCACGCTTATGGAAGCACTGTGGATATGCAAATTCAGCGGGAATGGTATATCCGGGCCCACCCGTACCGAGCATTTTGCCAGCAGGTGCGCCTTTGCTGTCAGGGTCTCCGCCCTGAATCATGAAGTCTTTGATGACGCGATGAAAGAGTGTTCCGTTGAAGAATCCCTCTCTGGCCAACTTCAGGAAGTTGTCGCGATGCTTTGGAGTCTCGTCGTAGAGGCGCACAGTGATACTGCCCTCTGAGGTGTTTATTCTAACTTTTGCCATAATCTATTTCTTGTTTTTATATTCTTTTTTGTGTTACCAACAGGTTCCAAGCCTCTCTTATCCATAGTACGAGCGACGATCCTGCGATGATAATGAGCCAGTCAGTCCATCGGAGACTGACCACGTTGAAGAACTTTTGGAAGCCCGGTGTCTCAACCATTGCCACTTGTCCTACGAAGATGATGACCACGATAGTGATCAAGCCCTTACACCCTTTGAAATGCAATGCACTGCGATGACTTCCGAATGCCCTTGCGTTGAAGAGGTAGAAGAAGTGTGTCATGACAAAAACGGTAAACAGCAATGTGAGTTCGTAAGCGCTGATATGTCGTTTATTGCTGAGTTGCAGTTGCAGAAAGTCTGTCAGCGAGGTGATGTCGGTATGTTGGAAAGCATAGAGCATGGTGAGCAGCAGTAGGAAGAAGAACAGTCCTACGCCCACAATCTCTCTTAGCATTTCCTTGGTCAGAATGGATTTATACCTGTTGCGTGGTTTATCTTTCATCACAGCGTGTGATGGTGGGAGTGATGCCAAAGCCATGGCAGCAAACGTATCCATAATGAGATTGATCCAAAGCATCTGTGTCACGGTGAGTGGCGACTCAGTATCCATGAACGCACCGAATAGCACAAGGAGGCAAGCGGTGACGTTTACTGTGAGTTGGAACAGTAGAAAGCGCTGAATATTCTGGTAGAGCGACCGTCCCCACATGACCGCTTTGCCTATGCTGGAGAATGAATTGTCGATGATAGTGATGTCGCTGGCCTCTTTGGCAACACTCGTTCCGTCGCCCATCGACAGTCCCACGTGGGCAGCGCGCAGTGCAGGGGCATCGTTGGTACCGTCGCCAGTGACTGCCACCACCTCTCCGTTCTTCTGCAATGCTTCTACCAGTCGGCGTTTGTCCATAGGTCGTGCGCGTGCTATGATTTTCAGTTGCTCCACACGCAGGCGCACCTCTTCATCGGAAAGCGCTTCAAATTCAGGTCCCGTAATGATGCTTTGGTCGGTGTCGTGATCGTTCCACAGTCCTATTTGTCGTGCTATCTCGCGAGCAGTACCCGGTGTGTCGCCAGTCACGATCTTGACTTTAATGCCCGCCTCCATACATTCGTTGATGGCTTGTGGCACATCGCTTCTGACGGGGTCTGCTATGGCTGCAATGCCTATGAAATGCAGACAGGATGCCTGTAGCTTATGATTGACAATGGGGAGGGGTGCTCCCGGTTCGAGTATCTGATAGGCAAATCCCAGTGTGCGCATGGCGCGTTGCTGATAGACAGCCAGTTGTTGGTCTATCTCTCTGCGTTCCACGTCAGCTGTCTGACACATGGCAAAGACGATTTCCGGTGCACCTTTCACATAGAGTATGCGTTGTCCTTTACGGGCAACCGACTCCACAACCGTAGCCATGAATTTATGTTCGGTAGAGAAAGGCAGTTCTGCCAGTGTTGTGGTCTGCAGTCTGATGGTGCGATAGTCGTTGCCTTGGCTGTGTAGCCATAGCAGCAATGCTCCCTCAGTGGGGTTTCCCAATACGGCAGGTTCGCCACTTTTCGCATAGTCGAGCGATGCAGTAGCATTGACAGCGAGTCCTTCCGCTACGATGTCGGCATCTGTAGTGCCATACAGCTTCATCTCATCCACCCGCATTTGATTTTCCGTCAATGTTCCAGTCTTGTCGGTACAGACGACAGTGGTAGCTCCCATAGTTTCGCAGGCATGCATCTTGCGCACCAAATTATTGCTTTTCAGCATGCGTCGCATACTGTAGGCCAGACACAGTGTGACGGTCATGGGTAGTCCTTCGGGTACCGATACCACGATCAGCGTCACTGCAATCATGAAGGTTTGCAGCATATAAGCGGTGAAGTCGATCCACTGAAAATGGTCCATGGCAGTGAGATATGCCACGATTCTTCCCACTACAATACCTGTAGCCACGATATAGCTGACGACGGTGATCCATTTTCCCAGTTGTCCGAGCTGTTCGTCGAGTGGTGTACGTATGCTGTTGTCTATCTGTACAGCCTCAAACACTTTGCCTTGTGCGGTATGGTCGCCCACTGCCGTGACGCGACAGATGGCATGTCCCTCCATTACTTTCGTGCCCTTCATCACTTGGTCGGTGGGGTAGGTGGCATCGGGGTCAGCCTCTTCCGGACGTTCACTTTTGTGGCAGATGGGTTCGCCCGTCAGTGTCGATTCGTCGATTTGCAGCGATGTGGAAGTCAGCAAGACGGCATCGGCAGGCACTTCCATGCCTGTGTTGAGCACCACCACATCCTCCACCACCAGTTCGCGTCGCGGTATCATGGTAGTGTTTCCCTGTCTGATCACCTCCACGGGTTCATCATCGTTTACTTGGTTGAGTATAGCAAACTCTTTGTTGGCTTGCCATTCAAAGTAGAAAGAGAGTCCTGTAGCCAGCATGATAGCCACAAAGATGCCTACGGGTTCGAAGAAAACTTCGCCTCCTTTGTCGAGTCCGTAGTGTTCGTAGCATGCTATTCCCACTGACAATAATCCTGCAACGAGTAGGATTATGATGAGTGGTTCGTGAAATTTTTCCAGGAACTGCCGCCACAAAGGATCCTTTTCTGGTGGGGTCAGTATGTTTTCCCCATACTTTTTTCGGTTCTCTGCCACTTGTTGCGGTGTCAGTCCTGTATATTGTTGTTTCTGTGTCATGTATGCTTTTGTAAATGCAGTGCAGTCGTTACCTTACGACAATCAGTTTGCAAAGTTACGATTAAGCAATCGGAAAACAAAGAAAAAACAGATATATTCTTCGTGGTGTTCCTATTTTTTATCATATTTTGACATGGTGTAACCCTTTGAACCATATTACATTGCAGATACGTAGAGGGGGTGTCGGGTTGTTGTGAGTGGCGGTTAGTCCTGTTATGATGGTCAGATATGGCAGCCAGTCTATGACAATTTAATGAAAATTAACCGTCGAAGCGTACAAGAAATTGACTTTTTTCATATCTTTGTAGCAGAATACAATCCAAAAACTACGATTATGAATAAGAAAAAAGGTGGAAAACGCGTAACGAAGAAGCAACTCGTGGAGCGGCTTCAGACATTCTTCCAAGAAAATCCCAACGAGACATTCTCGTTCAAACAGATATTCCGTGCACTCCGATTGGTAACCCATCCCGCTAAAATGCTCGCCATCGACACGATGGAGGAAATGGCATGGGACGACTATCTCTCGAAGGTTTCGGAAAACAGTTACCGGCTCAACCTCAAAACACAAGTGCAGGAAGGCACCTTTGTGCGCAAGGCCAATGGTAAAAACTCGTTCCTTCCCGACGATGGCGGCACGCCCGTGTTTGTCAGTGAGCGCAACTCTATGTATGCACTCAACGGCGACCGTGTGAAAGTGGCCTATATGGCACGTCGCGAAAAACATATCAAGGAGGCAATGGTGGTAGAAATCTTGTCGCATAAGCGCGATCAGGCGGTGGGTCGTCTGCGTGTGGAAAAAGACTATGCCTTCCTTGTTACCGAGGGAAACATCTTTGTTCACGACATCTTTGTGCCGAAGAAAAAACTCAAAGGTGGTAAGGATGGCGATAAGGCAGTGGTGAAAATCACCCAATGGCCATCGAAGGAATCGAAGAACATGGTGGGCGAAGTCATTGATGTGCTTGGTAAAGAAGGCGACAACAATGTGGAGATGCACGCCATATTGGCACAATACGGACTGCCTTACAAATATCCGAAAGCCGTGGAAGATGCTGCCGAAAAGATAGATCCCACTATCACGCCTGATGAGATTAAGCGTCGTGAAGACTTCCGCGATGTGTTCACTTGCACTATAGACCCGAAGGATGCGAAAGATTTCGACGATGCACTCTCCATTCGCAAAACGAAGAATGGACTCTGGGAAGTGGGTGTCCACATTGCCGATGTGTCTCATTATGTGACCGAAGGATCTATCATTGACAAGGAAGCCATGAAGCGTGCCACGAGTATCTATCTCGTTGACCGCACCATCCCGATGCTTCCCGAACGGCTGTGCAACTTCATCTGCTCCCTTCGCCCCGATGAGGAGAAGCTCGCCTATTCGGCTATTTTCGAGATGGACGACAATGCAAACATCAAGAAATTCCATATTGCACACACCGTCATCAAGAGCAACAGACGCTATGCCTATGAAGAAGTGCTCGACATCTTGCAGCAGTGTGAGGCTAAACCCTCATTGCGCAAGACCATTGAAAATGCAGAAATGCTCTGCACCCTCGCTCGCTTGTCGCAGATACTGCGTGAGCGCAGATTCAAAGGCGGTGCCGTGCGCTTCGACCGCGAAGAGTTGCATTTCGATATAGACGAGAAGGGTAAGCCCATCAGAGCTTATTTCAAGAAGTCGAACCAGGCTACCCAACTCATTGAAGAATTTATGCTCATAGCCAACAAGTGGGTGGCAGAAAGTGTGGGTAAGGTGAAGAAAGGTGTCAAAGCCAAGACACTGCCCTACCGTATCCACGACCAGCCCGACCCCACCAAGCTGGAGGCATTGCGCGAATTTGTAGTGAAGTTTGGTTATAAGATGAAGACTGCCGGCACCAAAGGAGCGATCTCGCGCAGTCTGAACACGCTCATGGACGAGTGTCAGGGTAAGCGAGAGCAGAACCTGATAGAGATTGTTGCTCTCCGATCAATGATGAAGGCAAAGTATTCCACCCATAATATAGGTCACTACGGACTGGCTTTTGAATACTACACCCACTTCACTTCGCCCATCAGACGCTATCCCGACACGATGGTACACCGTCTGTTGACACGCTATCAGGACGGAGGCCGCAGTGCCAGCCAAGATAAATACGAGGAACTCTGCGAGCACTGTTCCGACATGGAGCAGGTGGCACAGCAGGCTGAGCGCGATTCTATCAAGTATAAGATGGTAGAGTTTATGGCAGACAAGTTGGGCCAGTGCTTCGATGCGCATATCAGTGGCATCCAGTCGTATGGTATCTATTGCGAGATAGACGAGAACCACTGCGAGGGAATGGTACCTATGCGCGACCTTGACGACGACTACTACGACTTCGACGAGAAGAACTATTGTCTCGTTGGCAGACGTCATCACCACAAATACCAACTGGGCGATGCAGTACGCATCAAGGTGGCAAGAGCCAATATAGAGAAGCGACAGCTCGACTTCACACTGGCTGACGACGACGAATAATCCATCGGGACAACCCCTGGAAAATACATATTCCATATACTATCGGGAGGCATAGCCGTCAACGGCAGGTTGCTTCCCGATTTTATATGCTATTTGCCAAGGTGTTTCCGATGGTGTGTAATAGTATGAAATATAATGGTTTACACCTATATGAAAGATACTTTTCTCAGCAAAACAAATTGATTTGCCGAGCAAAACAAATTGATTTGCCGAGGAAAACAAATTGATTTACCGAGCAATTCAATTTGATTTGCTGAGTAAATTCATTGAAATTGGTCTGCAAATTCATTGAAATTGCTGAGTAAATTCATTGAAATTGCTGAGCTGTACGCGTAACGTTTTGAACGTAAGGAATATATAGATGGGGTAAAAGAATGTTGTCGGCAAGGGGAAAATGATGTTGTTTTCAAGCGGAAATGCACCTCGGAAAATAGAAGAAAAATGGTCTTTTCTTTTGTATTTCGCTCGGCTTGCACTATCTTTGATGCTACGCATCCAAGGTA
>SAMEA3663173__coassemble_691_pt1 | contig 9525 bp, 10 predicted proteins | sample SAMEA3663173__metabat2_high_PE_013 | metagenome-assembled genome bin SAMEA3663173 (sample SAMEA3663173) | pig gut metagenome | biome: pig gut; feature: pig-associated habitat; material: faeces | place: Denmark | collected 2012
TAGCCTCCGTGTCGTTCTCGTTGTCGTCAGTTGTTTCAGCAGGCGTGTCGGTCTGCGCCATCGACAGCCTTTGGTCGTCATTCTGTGTAGTGTTTTTGTTATCATTGACGGATTTTGACCGTTGTGGATGGAGAATGAGACAGAGGAATATAACCATCCAAACGGAAAAGACGATATGGATGATAGCCATGAGCAGGCGACTGCCTATGACCAAGGGCAACCAGGCAATGCCTATCCATACCAGCGGCATCCAAATGACTTTTTCGGCAAAGCGCAGTGGAAAGTCGTCCTCGGTGGCATAGTTCTGAATGTGGTAGTTGTCGATGAGTTGTGTGATGCGGTGGATAACACCCAGAAGTCGTGCGGTGAGTAATACGCTGAATCCCACCATCACCCATAGAAACCAATGGTAATGCTGTTCCAACCAGTTGCCGCTACCTGCAAGGATGGTTACTGCCATGACGGTGAGCAATGAGATAGGAATGGTGAAGACGGTCACGTTGAAGAGTCCGGCCAATGGCTTCCGATGGAAGTAGCGCTGAAACAGCATAGAGAAGCAGCACGGGTAGAAGATGATGCTGAAGATGCGCACATACTGCCAGGCAGCCTCACTCATGGGGCAGAGGAAGTAGGGCAGTTGCAGTATCACGGCTGCACAGAAGAATGTGACCTGTCGGCGTGCGGGATAGTAATAGTCAGCCTCTTGGTCGTAGGGCCGACACATGTGGAACCAACGCACTACGGCACAGATGATGCCCGTGACGATGAAGATGAGACAGACATCTGAATAGAATATAGGTAATGTTAAATTGTAGTGCATGGCGGTATGGTCTTTTTGGGTGATGTTAATACTTGAAACTTGATCCTCCTACAAACTCGCGCATGATAGAGGTGGGCGGAATCTCACGGTCGGAAATGGGGATGAAATAATGCAGGAATTTCAAGAGGCGGTGTGCCTCGGCATATTCCGGACAGTTGCGAGGCACAGCCGCAAGAATCAGTTCGGCGTGAGGACGGAGCACGGCAAACTCGATATTGAGTGCCGAGTTGAACATCACGTCTGCTGTTTCCTGGAATGGCGCAATCCATTGATCTTCTGCTTCACAGACATTGCGCCATTGGCTGATGGTCTCCTGTGCCGTATAGGCACCTTTATTATAATCGCGGATGATGCGTCGCAGCAGTCGGTTGTCCTGTGTGGGAATCCAGTTGTGCGCATCGAGGAACTCTACGTCGCGGTTTTGAAAGAGTCTGAATTTCAGTCCCTGCGAGGTGTTGTTGACCTTGGCAGAGACCACTGGGAACGGCATTTTTAGTTCTTCGGCGTAGTCTTGGTAGACTTCCAATAGTGAGGTTCCTTCTGGGAAACTCTTGGTTATATTATTATTCTTGCAACGTATCTGTAGCATGATTCTTAGTTTTCTTGGAGACAAAGGTAATACAAAATCATCAAATTGCCATGCAAGATTTGAATTATTTCCATTTCATGGCACCTTTTCTCGCCATGGCAGAGTTTAAGTGAACTTAACTCTGCTCATCTGGCTTAACGAAAACGTTGTTTTTTTCTATAGAGAAAAATGGTTGTTTTGGCACTTACCCAATCTTCATGCGAGTCCAAAGCCAATGGGGAATGAGGCGCCAAAAGAATACAAGGATGGCATAACGCCAGTCGATAACTTTGATAGCCTTTTCCCTTTCTATCGCATCGACAATGGCTTTTGCCACCCGATGGGCATCAAGCTGTAGGGGATAATGATTGCCAGCAATGAGGTCGGTCTTTACAAAACCCGGTCGGATGTCTGTGAACAGGATAGGCAGATGACGCATTCGCGCCTGTTGGGAGAGACATTCTATATAATGGTTTTGGAAACGCTTGGTAGAAGAATAGGCAGGGGCGGCTCCCAGTCCTTTGGTTCCTGCTATCGAGGTGATACAGGCGATGTGTCCTTTCTTATGGTTTCCTGCCATCCACCGGTAGGCAGTAGCTACCATCCGCACAAAGCCCATACCATTGGTGGCTACGGTTTGCAGCTCCTTGTCAATATCGAGCGTGGTGTTCTGCCAACCGATACCCGAACTGTGGAAATAGAGATCCATGCCTCCCATCTCGCTGATCATCTCCTGCAGAAGGTCAGAGGCATCATCCTTGGTAATATCTATCTGTCGGAGACAAGCGATGCGACCTTCTGGCGCCTGACGTTGCACCTCTCTTAAAAGGTCTGTGCGCCGACCGGCAATGCCTACCAGCCATCCTTTTTCTGCCAGTTGTAAAGCCACTTCGCGTCCGATACCGGAGGTGGCTCCTATCACAATAGCTTTTTTATTCATACGCTCTACCAGTTGACCCATCGTTTCACATCGTATTTCTGTTGATAGTCTGCCGGCGCAATACGTATTGTGGTAGGTGTGTCGCTCTTGCCCAAGAGGAAACGTTCTATGAAGGCAACGACTTCCGGATATTGTGATTCGGGCAATTGGCAATGGTCATGTCCCGGTACGATGGAATAACCGATGCGGTCGGCAATATCGAAACGCTGCCAAACCTTGATGGCAGCTTCTGCAGAAACATACATGGAAGGATCAGCCAGCCATTCGTAGTCAGGATTGCCTAAAAGTAATACGGCACGTGGGCAGCACAGGGCAATGAGTTCGTGGTGGTCGTGAGGCAACAGATCTACACGTTCTTCAGCGAATGTTGTCTTCATTGATTCCAAAAACCAGTTGTAGTCTGTACGGTCGAGTGTTTCCACCTTACCTATGGTGCGCGATACACGCCATGACGCAGCACCTCCGCCTCCGGGTTCTTGTGCGATGATCAATGCCACGCGTTCGTCCATGGCTCCACAGAAGAGCGCCATTTTTCCAGCATACGAGCATCCTGTCACTCCGATATGCTTCATGTCGATGTGTGTTTGTTCTGGACCGAGTTTCTGTAGTCCGTCAAGCAGTCGGCTGAATCCCCATGCCCATTCACTATAGGCCCCATTGGCTGTTAGCGAAGGATAGAGTCGGTCGAATTGATACAGACCGCGCCTGTCGTGCTTCCCCCATTGGGTGTAGTTGTTCACCTGACTCTCTCTGAAGGTCATCAAGGCGATATTGCGCGCTGTGAAGAGTTGTGCAGGAATAGAGTTGCGACTGGCTCCGATGATGAGCGGATAGGGTGCTTTACCACCTTTGGGATAAGTAATGACGGACGAGAGAGTCAGGGTCTGTCCGTCCACGTGTACATCGACGATAAGGGTGTCGCCGTTCATGCGGGCATCAATATCGTCCATGCTTACCGCAGGCTTCATGCCGATTTCATATTTCTGAATACTTGCCAACAGTTCGGCACGTCTCTGTGCCCATTGTCCGTAGCGTTTCACCTCTTTCTTTCCGTTGTCCATCAGAAAAGGATTGGGTAACAAGGGTTGTGCTGTCAATGTACGCTCTTTATAGTATGCTTTCTGCATAAGTGACAGATGCTGGTTTTCGTGGGCAAAGACCAGAGGCGGATTCTTCTTTTGAGCAAGGGCCTGTAGTGGAATAATGATGCTCAATGCCATGCCTATGGCGATAATCATAGGTAAGTGATGGCTTCTGTTTGTTTTCATCATCGTCAATATATTAATGTAGTTCGTGTATCGTCCGCATTTTACTGAGTTCTATCAGCTTTTCTGCATGACTATTATTGAGCGTTCCTTGGTTATATTTCTTTCGATTGTATTTCCACCAGTTCAAGATGTTGGCATACTCCTTGTTGCTTTTGGCGGGCATCTGATGATGCTCCATGACATAAGCTACTGCCAATTGATACATGGCATCCCATGATTCTTCTCTGTTTCTTGCCATAATATTTTATAGTTTTCTGCAAAGATACAAATACATATAAAAACATCCAAACATATTCTGATGATTTTTGTAGAATCGGGCAGATTGATGAATCTACTTGCGTTCAGAAAACCAAAAGAATTTTTTGGATTTCTTTTGCTTTTCACTCACTTATTCGTACCTTTGACCTTAACGGTCCAAGGTACTTGCGTTCGAAAATACAAAAGGAAACGAATTTCTTTTGTATTCTGCTCACTTATTCGTACCTTTGGTTCTACGAACCTTAGGTACTCACGTTCGGAAAACCAAAAGAAATTTTTGGATTTCTTTTGCTTTTCACTCACTTATTCGTACCTTTGCAGGCGCAAAACCTAGGGGTACTTGCTCAACCCCCTTTAACAAAACAAGAATATGAAACACGACAATCAAAAAGTCAGTGTGCTGTTTATGCTTTTCGGCATACTGTTCTGCGTCTGCCTCATTACGGCAAACGTATTGGAAACAAAGCAAATCTCATTTGGTTTCGTCAATGTGACGGCAGGTCTTATCGTATTCCCCGTGAGCTACATCATCAACGATGTGGTATGCGAGGTGTGGGGATACCGTCGCACACGTATGCTCATCTGGCTGGGCTTTGCCATGAACTTCCTCTTTGTGATGTTTGGAGCAATAGCCGACTGGATTCCCGGTGCCGATTATTGGAATGGCGACGAGGGATTCCATCAGATCTTCGGACTGGCCCCGCGTATCGTTGCCGCATCATTTGTGGCATTTCTCGCCGGTTCGTTTATCAATGCCTATGTGATGAGCCGCATGAAAATGATGACTGAAGGTAAGGGATTCTCGTTTCGCGCCATTGCCAGTACTGTGTTTGGCGAGTCTGCCGACTCGATTATCTTCTTCCCGCTCGCTCTTGGTGGTGTGATTCCCTGGGAGGAGATGCCGTCGCTCATCATTTCACAGGTGTGCATCAAGACACTCTACGAGATTATCGTTCTGCCTGTAACCATCCGCGTAGTGGCATTTACCAAGCGTCACGACCAGGAGGATGTCTATGACGAAGACATCAATTACAACATCTTTAAAATCTTTTCATTCTGATGGAAACAAGACAAGAAGACCATTTGCAGGCCTTGGGTCGCAAAACCGACTATCGCATGGATTATGCGCCAGAGGTGCTGGAGACCTTTGTCAACAAGCATCCGGGTAATGACTATTGGGTGCAGTTCAACTGTCCTGAGTTCACTTCACTCTGTCCTATCACAGGACAGCCTGACTTCGCAGAGATTAAAATCATGTATATTCCAGCAGAAAAGATGGTGGAGAGCAAGAGTCTGAAACTCTATCTCTTTTCTTTTCGCAACCACGGCGATTTCCATGAAGACTGTGTGAATATCATCATGAAGGATCTCATCAAACTGATGGAGCCGAAGTATATCGAGGTGACTGGCATTTTCACTCCGCGTGGAGGTATCAGCATCTATCCTTATGCCAATTACGGACTGCCTGGCACAAAATATGAGCAAATGGCAGAGCACCGTATGATGCAGCACGGACTGTGATGCAGACAAGACCGGATAAAGGTCCAGTAGAAAAAATAAGGTGGAAGAGTACTCTTCCACCTTATATGTTATAGTACGGCTAACACTTAGTTGTTTTTCTTGCGATAGAAACTCCAGTCGCCATCGCTGAAGCGCAACACAAGTGTGTCTTTGGTGAGTTCTACGATGCGACAGGTGTCACGGTCAATCTTCTGCTTTGTACCTTTAGTGCCCGATGGCATTTCCATCGTCCCAGAAGCCATAATCAACTTACCGTTGAAAAGTCTCCACTCCGTGTATCGCTTGATTTCTGGATACACCACAGCACTCATCTCGTCGGTTGTCTGTTGGTGTTTCATGCCTCTGGTAGTCATACTGTATCCACGCTTAAACTGCAACACATACTCACGCGGTACGAGCAATGATTCTTTGACAGAATCGGGCATCTCTGCCATCATGCGCCGACGAAGACGACGCGACATCTTGTCATAGTCGCGCAGTTTGGGCTTGACCATGAAAGCCCATTGTCCTTTGAGGTCGTCGAGGTTGATGACTGTCAGCGCCTCTGCCTTGTCTTCAGGATTGAGAATCACAGCCAGTTCGTCACCGATAAACGGTTTGCCGAATATCTGTTTCTGCTGACTGGCATTGATGATGTCGAAGGTGTCAGGATCGGCACCGGTGTAGGGGAGAAGCACCAAGAGCGAATCGGTAGTACCGTCGCATGCCAGACCATATAGGGTTGAGTCGCCCGGTTGCCGTTTCAGATAGTTGTCAGTGGCTTTTTCGGCTTGCGGAGCCTCCTTTTTGCCACACGCAGCCAATAGAAGTAAGGCTGAGGCGATAGTCAGTATTGTCTTCGTCATAATCGGTATTTTTTAGTTTTCGATGCAAAAGTACAAAATATCTCCGATTTTTGGTGTAAGTATTGGTTTTTATTTGTACATTTGCAACGAAATAACTATAACTAACGAGATTATTAGCCTTATGAAGAAGAAAATCAGATTCAGTCTTGTCTATCGCGACATGTGGCAGTCGTCTGGCAAGTTTCAACCCCGCAAAGATCAGTTGGCACGTATTGCTCCGGTAATCATCGACATGGGATGTTTTGCTCGTGTGGAAACCAACGGCGGTGCTTTCGAGCAGGTGAACCTGTTGGCTGGCGAAAACCCTAACGAGGCCGTACGTGCTTTCTGTAAGCCTTTCAACGAAGTGGGCATACAGACTCACATGCTCGACCGTGGTCTTAATGCGTTGCGCATGTATCCTGTACCTGATGATGTGCGCCAACTGATGTATAAAGTGAAGAAGGCACAAGGTACAGATATTACCCGCATCTTCTGTGGACTCAACGATACCCGAAACATCATACCTTCTATTAAGTGGGCAAAAGAAGCAGGCATGATACCGCAGGCAACACTCTGCATCACCACATCGCCTATTCATACTGCAGAATACTACTCTGCCATTGCCGATGAGCTGATAGCTGCCGGTGCCGAGGAAATCTGTCTGAAGGATATGGCCGGTATAGGACAGCCTGCCCTGTTGGGTAAACTGACCAAGCTCATCAAGACCAACCACCCCGATATTATCATCCAGTATCATGGTCATTCCGGTCCCGGACTGTCAATGGCTTCTGTATTGGAAGTGTGCAACAACGGTGCCGATATTATCGATACGGCCATCGAACCGCTATCGTGGGGTAAAGTGCATCCCGATATCATCTCGGTACAGTCGATGCTGAAGAATGAAGGCTTCGATGTGCCCGAAATCAATATGAATGCCTACATGCAGGCACGTGCGCTCACTCAGGAGTTTATCGACGACTGGTTGGGATATTTCATCAATCCTGCCAACAAACTCATGTCGTCATTATTGCTCGGTTGCGGACTTCCTGGCGGTATGATGGGTTCTATGATGGCAGATCTGGGCGGCATCTACAATGCCATCAACAAGCTGCGTGTCAAGAAGGGCGAGGCAGAACTGTCGATGGACGATATGTTGGTGAAACTCTTCAACGAAGTGGAGTATGTATGGCCACGTGTAGGTTATCCTCCATTGGTGACACCATTCTCACAATACACCAAGAATATTGCCTTGATGAACCTGTTGACGATAGAGCAGGGCAAGGGACGCTATGTGATGATGGACGATGCCATGTGGGGCATGATACTCGGCAAGAGCGGAAAGATTCCTGGAGAGATCGCACCCGAACTGAAAGAACTCGCTGTCAAGCAGAAACGCGAATTTACCGATGTCGATCCACATACATTGCTTGACAATGCACTTGATGGATTCCGCAAGGAGATGAAAGACAATGGTTGGGAGTGCGGTCAGGACGATGAGGAACTCTTTGAATTGGCTATGCATCCCGAACAGTATCGTATCTATAAGAGCGGTATGGCAAAGAAGAATTTCCTTGCCGATTTGCAGAAAGCAAAGGATGCCAAACTCGGCACGAAGCTCTCTGTAGAAGAACTGGCTGCTTTCAAACATGCCAAGGCGGATGCGCTGACAGCTCCTGTGGCAGGTCAGGTATATTACGAATTCTCAGGCGAAGGAGCTTGCGAACCTTGTCTCGAACCGTTTGTCGGACAGCGCTACAAGGAGGGTGATACCTATTGTTATATACAAGCGCCATGGGGCGAAATCGTTCCTATTCCTGCTGCCCTTGGCGGTAAACTGGTAGAGGTGGCAGCCAAACAGGGTGCCAAGGTGCGCCGTGGCGACAACCTCGGTTGGATAGAACGAGACCAATGATAGACTATCAGACGATAATAGATAAGTATTATCCGCAAGACAATGCGTTGCGCCGTCTGTTGCTTAAGCATAGCAGGCAGGTGGCGCAACGCGCTTTGCAGATAGCGCAGCGGCATCCTGAACTGGGTGCTGACCGGCGCTTTTTGGAGGAGGGAGCTATGCTTCACGATATAGGGGTGTTCCGCTGTCATGCACCATCCATCTATTGTGAAGGTACTGAACCTTATCTGCGCCACGGACTTATCGGCGGACAATTGTTGCGCGAAGAAGGATACCCAGACCATGCGCGAGTTTGCGAGCGACATACCGGCACGGGACTCACTATTGAGGAAATCAACGAGCAGCACCTGCCGTTGCCTCCTGCCGATTATGTGCCAGAGACCATCGAAGAACAGATTATCTGCTATGCAGACAAGTTCTACTCCAAGTCGCACCCCGACCGGGTATCGACCGTAGATGACGTCATCGCATCGCTCATGAAGTTTGGTTCGAAAGGCGTAGAGAAATTCAAGAAATGGTCGGAAACCTTTGAATAGCGGTTTCCGACCATTTCCTTTACTATCCTCTCTATTGCAGTTATCCACAGATAGAGGATTGATTATTGGGAATTACTCCGAATTATTGAGGCATCTTAGGATATTTGCGTGTCCAACCATCCCAACGAAGGCGCATCACACCGAAGAAAGCCTCGCCGAAGATGCCACCCGACATCTTTGAAGTGCCTTCACGACGGTTGACAAAGATAACGGGAACCTCTTTGATTTTGAATCCTATCTTATAGGCGGTAAACTTCATTTCTATCTGGAAACCATAACCCTTGAAGCGGATTTTGTCCAGTTCGATAGTCTGTAGCACACGGCGCTTGTAGCATTTGAAACCTGCTGTGGTGTCGTGAACGCTGAATCCTGTTACTATTCTTACATATTTCGATGCGAAATAACTCATCAGCACACGGCCGATGGGCCAGTTGACCACGTTGACACCGCTGACGTAACGACTGCCGATAGCCACATCGTATCCTTCATCGGCACATGCTGCATAGAGGCGAGGCAGGTCGTTAGGATCGTGACTGAAGTCAGCATCCATTTCAAACACATATTCATAGGCACGTTCCAATGCCCATTTGAAACCGGTGATATAGGCAGTTCCCAATCCCAGTTTGCCACTGCGCTCAACAATAAATAGTCTGTCGGCAAACTCTGTATCCATCAGATGGTGGACGATGGCAGCAGTACCATCAGGCGAACCGTCATCGATGATTAGGATATGGAAACACTTCTCCAGTGCAAAGACCGCACGGATAATCTTCTCGATATTCTCCTTCTCGTTGTAAGTAGGAATAATTACTATACTGTCGCTTTGATTCATACTTTTATGTTTTATGCTACAAAGGTACGATTAAGCGAGCGAA
>SAMEA3663173__coassemble_745_pt1 | contig 9206 bp, 8 predicted proteins | sample SAMEA3663173__metabat2_high_PE_013 | metagenome-assembled genome bin SAMEA3663173 (sample SAMEA3663173) | pig gut metagenome | biome: pig gut; feature: pig-associated habitat; material: faeces | place: Denmark | collected 2012
AGAATGTCGTCTTCGACGTCGATGTGAAGGGTGGAGTAAACATCAAGAAATATTATGGCGATGAAGCCATGAGCCTTTTCATCCAACCCCCATCGGTAGAAGAACTGCGCCGCCGCCTTGAAGGACGCGCCACCGATACTCCCGAAGCCATCCAACAGCGTTTGGATAAGGCAGAATACGAATTGACCTTCGCCCCGAAATTTGACCATATCGTGGTCAACGACGACCTCGAAACAGCCAAACAAGAGGCACTCCGACTGCTCAAAGACTTCCTCGGATGAAGCATATCGGCATCTTTGGAGGGTCGTTCAACCCTATCCACTGTGGACATGTGGCACTCGCGGAAGAGATTCTCCGCCACACCAGCCTCGATGAGATATGGCTGATGGTGTCACCCCACAATCCCCTGAAGCAGCAAAACGACTTGCTTGATGACCAGAAGCGACTGGCATTGGCTGAGAAAGCCCTTCAGGGTCACCCTCATATCAACGTCAGCGACTACGAAATGCACATGCCACGACCGTCCTATACTTGGAATCTTCTTGAGGCATTGACCGCCGATTTTCCCGGCCATGTGTTTTCGCTCATCATCGGAGGCGATAATTGGGATCTCTTCAATCGCTGGTATCGCGCTGACGACATCCGTAGGAAATACCCCATCATCGTTTATCCACGCCCCGGAAGTACGATGGTTCCTGCCGACGATGACCATGCCTGTTGTCACCTCACCGTGGTAAATGCACCGCTCCTTGACGTGTCGAGCACCGCTATCAGAGCCCGCATACAACGAGGCGAAAGCATCATTGGAATGGTGCCCGATAGTATTATTGCCGATGTAGAACGATTCTATCATCAATAAAAGATAACTAAAAATAAGTAAATTATCATCATGGAGAAATTGTTGCGAATCATCAGCATGCTTTGGAGGCCTATCCGATCCAATGCCTCCTTCTTTGTCTTCATGTATGCATTAGGATATTGCTGCACACAGACAGAGATACGACTGCACCTGCGCGGTGCCGTTCCCTACGAGTTGTCGGCTGTCGAATTGTTTTTCGATCTCTATCTGTTGTGTGCCATCCTGGCGGTAATCCCGCGTAAAGTGCGCCGTGTCATCCGTGCCGTTCTGGCTTTCATATTCTATGCGGTGGCACTCATCGACATGTTCTGCTATGTGCATTTCGAATCCACTTTGACCCCCACTATGCTGATGCTCTTCTTCGAAACCACCGGACGCGAAGCCGGCGAGTTTCTGCAATCTTATGTCGGATGGGATCTCATCACCTCTAAAACAGGACTCATACTGCTTATCGCGCTGCTCCATCTGGCATGGAATATGGTGGCACAACAGTTGCGGAGCAATAAAATGGTTGGTCCACGACTCGCTCCCCCAGTGGTATGGACGCTCAGTGCACTGGCAGGAATCGCTGCCTTTGCCTTTTTCATCCATTGCGCTTCCCGTTGTTGGGACAATAAGTGTGCCACGGTACGCCTGATGAGCAAGCACAATCTGGGAGAGGTGGAACACGAACTGACCCAAAAGGGGTGTGCCAATCTCTATCTCCCCATCTACCGTTTGATGTTTAGTCTCTATGCCAACCGATTGGCAGCGAAGCAGGTGGATCGTCTTCTTGCCACTTCCGAGCATGTCAGCGTAGAGAGTTGCGACTTCCGTAGTCCGCAGATCGTACTCATCATCGGCGAGAGTTACAACCGTCATCGCTCTCAACTCTATGGCTACCAGCGGCCCACTACCCCCCGACAGCTACAGCGCATGCAGGATAGCACCCTTGTGGCGTTCACCGATGTGGTAGCTCCATGGAACTTGACAAGCTTTGTTTTCAAGCACATGTTCTCACTTCACTGTATTGGCGACGATGGAGAGTGGTGCGACAGTCCGCTCTTTCCGCAGGTTTTCCGCAAAGCTGGCTATCACGTGAAGTTCCTTACCAATCAATTCCTACCCAAATCGGGTGAAGAAGTATATGACTTCAGTGGCGGCTTCTTCTTAAACAATCCCACGCTGAGCCGTGCACTCTTCGACGAGCGCAACTCCAAACTCCATCGCTACGACGAAGGATTGCTTGAAGACTACGACCGCATGGTGGCAAAGAAACGCTATCCCCACCAGCTCACCATCTTCCATCTCATGGGCCAGCACGTCGATTACCGTGCGCGCTTCCCGATGAAAACCCGTCGGAAGTTTACTCCTGCCGACTATAACCGCACAGACTTGTCGCCACAACGTCAGCAGATCAATGCCGACTATGATAATGCTGTGCTCTACAACGACTCTGTGGTCGATCAGATTATCCGTCGCTTTGAAAACGAAAATGCCATCGTCATCTATGTGCCCGACCATGGTGAGGAGTGCTTCAACGGCAGTCTTCCCTTCTATGGTCGCATGCATTCTGCCGATATCGACTATCGGTTGGCACGCGAGGAATTTGAGATACCTTTCTGGATATGGGCTTCCGATGAATACCGCATGACCCATCCCTACGGATGGAAAGCCATACAGGAGTATCGCCACCGTCCGCTGATGACCGATGCGCTGCCCCATACGTTGCTTTTCCTTGGTGGCATCCACTCCAATTACTATCGTAAAGACTATGATGTGCTCAATGCCGAGTATAACACCCAACGGCCACGAGTGCTGAAGATGACCACCGATTATAACCATCTGAACAAGACATCACGCTGATGAAAACCACTCCTACGCTCCTTACGCGCACCGAATGCGCCGCCTTGCGCGGTCTTGCCATCATCGCCATCGTGCTCCATAACTATTGTCACTTCGTGGGATCGATAGTCAAGGAGAATGAGTATCAGTTTTTCACCTCTAATAATGACCGCCTGATGCAAGCGCTGTCCAGTCCCGACAGTCTGCTTCCTGCCCATCTGCTCTCGTATTTTGGCCATTACGGTGTACCCGTATTCCTCTTTCTCAGCGGTTTCGGACTGGTGATGAAATACGAGCGTGGCAGTGCCCCTGCCGATTCATTGGATCGCCGCTTGTCGTTTGTGCGCTACCATTATCTCAAACTCTTGCGCATGCTCATCGTGGGTTTCACCATCTTTCTCATGGTCGATGCCGTCACTCCGGGGCGTTTCCACTTCCATTGGAATCATGTAGTGGCACAGTTGGTGATGTATATCAATGTGTTGCCCACACCCGATAAAATCATCTGGCCCGGCATCTATTGGTTCTTCGGACTGATGATAGAACTCTATATCGTCTATCGTTTCCTGCTCTATCGCCGCCATTACGGATGGACCGTAGCGCTGATGGCAGTCTGCTGGATTCTCCAAATGGTATGCGACCCAGAGGGCGAGACCCTCAATCGACTGCGCTATAACTTCATTGGCGGCATGGTGCCCTTCGGCATGGGCATCCTCTGGGCACGCTATGAGCAGTGGCGCAAGGCGATGCCCCTATGGGGACGCGGTGTTTGGAGTGTGATATTGCTGGTGTCGCTGATATTGCTTTTTGTCATGAGCTACACCTTCCAGACATGGCTGTGGGTTCCTGTTATTGCCATTGTGGGTAGTGTGGCATTTGTCAAGAGCATACCTGCAGGTGCAGGCCATGTGTTGGCATGGTTTGGTGGTCTGTCAGCCGCCATGTTTGTGGCACACCCCATCATCCGCAAACTCTTTATCACCGTGGCATGGCGAGGCGACCTTTACGACGGACTGATGCTCTATGTCGTAGTGGTCATCGGTGCTTCGTGGGCGGTGCGACTATTGATAGACCAGATACCACAACCCCAAAGCGATAAATAGTATGCGTACCAAGGACATCGAACTGGCAAATATCAGCCGTTTCCGAGGCGAACTGATGGGAGCCGCCATGCTCTTCATCATCCTTTTCCATGTGGGATTACCCCGCACCGATTTGTTTTTTGGCCTCCGTCGCTGTGGCAATATCGGCGTCGATATATTTCTCTTTCTTAGTGGCATAGGCCTTTGGTTCTCCTGGGTGAAGCAACCTTCCACCTGGAGTTTCTATCGTCGTCGCCTGTTGCGCATCTTGCCTGCGTGGCTCATCATGGCATCGCTTTACTATATTCCACGCTTCAATCCGCAAACCGGTAGTATCATCGATCTGATAGGCAATATCACCATCAACTGGAATTTCTGGCTTCACGACGAGCTGACTTTTTGGTATATTCCCGCCATCATGATGCTTTATCTCTGGGCACCACCTTATATGAAACTCATCACCAAGCACCCCATCTATCGTTGGTCGGTGGTATTGATGGTGTTGTGGTGTGTCATGGTGCAGTGGATCATACCCGTCCACCATGCTGTGGGACATCTGGAAATCTTCTGGAGCCGCGTGCCCATCTTCTTCCTTGGCATCAATTTCGGTGAAATGGTACGTCGTGAAGTGCGCATCGACGGTGCTGCCGTATGGCTTGCCCTGATCACCTTTGTGGCATGTTTCGCATCGTGCATCTATCTCGAACAGGTATCTCACGGGCGTTTCCCACTTTTCGTAGAGCGCATGATTTATATCCCTTTGACGCTGACAGCCATTCTGTTGCTCAATAGAATATTTCGCCGACTGCCCCAACGCGTCAACCGTTTCTGGGCTTTCTTCGGCGGATTGAGTCTGGAGGCATATCTCATCCACAACCACTTTGTGATGGCTTGGCTCAGTCCCTACCACCTGAGTTACTGGCCCACGTCGCTGTTGACCATCGTGCTGACCATCCCCTTGGCGTGGTTGCTCCATCAATTTGTGAAACGACTGTTGCAATGGCTATGAAAGAAGTAGTGGTATATGATTTCGACGGAACGCTGACCAAGAGCGATTCGCTATTGGATTTCATCCGTTATGTGCATGGGCGATGGGCAATGCTGTGGGGATTTCTGTGTTATTCGCCCTTGTTGGTGCTGATGAAACTGCACTGTTATCCCAACTACAAAGCGAAGCAAAAGGTGTTTGCCCATTTCTTCCGAGGCATGACGCTTCAGGAGTTTGACCGCCATTGTCGGCAGTTTGCTGCCGACAACCGCACGATACTGCGCGAAAAGGGTATGGCATCGCTGCAACGCGATTGCGATGCCGACCGCCAGGTGGTCATCGTCAGTGCCTCTATCGACAACTGGGTGCAGCCGTTCTTCCCCCATGTTTGTGTGCTCGGCACACAGGTTGAGGTGGCTCATGACAGGTTGACCGGTCGCTTTCTCACCCCTAATTGCTATGGCAGCGAGAAGGTGCGCCGCCTGTTGCAACGCTTTCCCGACCGCCAGCAATATCGCCTGACCGCCTATGGTGATAGCCGTGGCGACCGTGAGATGCTTGCTTTTGCCGATGAGGCTCATTATAAACCGTTTCGAGTATGAGAGAAAAACAGGTGGAAAAGATGCTGGTGACGGTTGTTGCCGTGCTGCTGTTGGTGCTCAACGTGCTGATGGTGATGAAGTATGATGCGGTGTTTTCCGTTGTTGCCGCCGACTATGCCAAGCGCTTGTCGTATCTCTTCCATGTCTCTGGCTTTGATCCCAACAACTATGCGATACTCACCGAGTGGGGCATGAAATATGATGTGTTGCGCCATCCGCTGTTACCCTATCTCATGGCATTGCCCGCTTCGGTCAACGAGGTTGTCATGTCGCTGTTCGGCTTCAATGCCGCACTCTATATATCCGCCATGATCGTATGGTTTAGCGGCTGTGTGTCGGCATGGTTGCTCTATCGCATCATCCACCGACTGGTGGGTGTCGTAGCCGAAGATGCCGCCCTGCTGACCCTGTTGTTCTTTAGTTTTGCCTACATCCAGGTCACGTTTTTCGTGCCCGACCATTTCAGTTTGTCGCTCTGTCTCATCCTTCTTTCCATCTATTTGATAGGCGGTGCAGCTCAGAAAGACCGTGTGCTGAAAACCTGGCAGACCGCTCTGCTCTTTATAGCAACCGCCGGTGTGACACTGACCAATGGTGTCAAGGTGTTTGCAGCCGAATGGATAGCCCGTGGGCGTCGCTTCTTCCAGTGGCGTTACTTCCTTTTGGCGGTGGTCGTTCCATCGGCATTGATGGTTGGAGCAGGCATGCTGGAGGAGCGAATCTATGTTTATCCGAAACAGCAGGAACAGCAGCGCTACTTCGAAGAACACAAGGCAGAGATGATGGCGAAAGCACACCAGAACCATCAACGCTATAAGCATGCGCCATGGGTCATCCATAAAGGCAAGGCGCTGGGACAGGGCGGACTGCTCCGATGGACCGATATCTCGACCTCCCGATGGGACACGATGACCGAAAACCTCTGGGGCGAATCCATCCAGTTCCACGAAACTCACGTGCTCGACGATGTGCTGACGAGTTATCGCCCGGTATTGCTGTCCTATCAGTCGGTGTGGCGCTATGCCGTTTCACTGCTTCTGCTTTTGCTCTTTGTGGCAGGTATCTGGATGGGACGTCACCACCATTTGCTATGGATGTGCCTGTTGGGCATCGTGCCCGATGCACTGATGCACCTCGGACTGGGCTTCGCCATCAACGAAGTGTATATCATGGCAGCCCATTGGCTTTATGTGGTACCTATCGCCCTGTCGTTTCTCTTTGTGCGAGCTCACGGTCGGTGGCTGTTGGCGCTACGTGGCGTCACGTTGGCACTGATGGTCTATTTGGTGAGCCACAACCTCGCTCTCCTTTTCGACTGGATGCAGCAGCCCATCGTATCTACCGCCTTCTGGTATGAATAAGTGTATGATTTCTCAAGCAACAAAATAAAAATTTGGTATGATAAGTATATTCAACGACATTTTCAAGATTCGTAAGGAAGAGCGCTGGATGGCACTCATCGTCCTGCTGGTGATAGTGGCACTCAACGGCTTGTTTATTGCGCGACTCTCCCCGCTGTTTATGCAAGAAGGCTTCGGACCCTATTGGAAAGTCTTTATGCGCGAGTTCCATCTCTCCGGCTACGACCCCTTGACCTATCTTGGCGTTACCGATTGGGGCACCGTCTATAATGTCTATCGTCATCCGCTATTGGCATTTTTCATCTGGCCCCTGTTCCTCATCAATGCTATGTTGAGTGCATTGACGGGTGTCAACTGTGTGCAATATGTCGTAGCACTGCCACTCGTGGCAGCTTCGCTCTATTCCTATCTGTTCACCTATCGCATCATGCGCGAGTTTTTCCTCTTGCCCAAGGGCGATGCCACACTGCTGTCGGCGTATTATTTCTCGATGGCATATATCCTGTTGTCGGTCATTGTGCCCGACCACTTCACCATTTCGATGTTCTTGCTGCTGCTCACCGTCTATGTGTCGGGCCGTTGCATCCATGCCGGGCGACAACTGTCGTGGTGGCAGACCGCATTGCTTTTCGTGGTGACAGCGGGTGTCACGCTGAGCAACGGTATCAAGACCTACCTCTCGGCACTATTGGTCAATGGCCGTTCGTTCTTCCGTTGGCGCCATTTGCTACTTGGCGTGCTGCTGCCGGCAGCATTGATATGGGGATTCTCGCGCTGGGAATACCGCACCTACGTATGGCCCAAAGAGCAGCAACGGGCTGCCGCAAAGGCTAAAAAGGCAGAGGAACGCCAGCGTTTCATGGCTTCGTTGTCGGTAGATGAACGTCAGAAAGCCGAGGAAAAACAGCAGAAGCGCAATCAGGTGCTTGCGCGTCAGGCAGCCAAAACAGGTAAGCCGATGAAGAAAGTGGGCTTCTTGAGCTGGACCGATACCACCACTCCGCGATTGGAAACAGCCTATGAAAACCTCTTTGGCGAGGCCATACAGTTCCACCAGCAGCATTTTCTGGGCGATACGCTCGTGTTCCGTCCCGTCTTTGTGCGCTACGATTGGGCTATCAGCTATGTGGTTGAAGGCATCATCGTACTGCTTTTCATCGTAGGACTGTGGGTAGGTCGTCGCAACAGAGTGTTGTGGTTGGCACTATCATATTTTGTTTTCGACATGGGCATCCATCTCGTTTTAGGTTTCGGCATCAACGAAATATTCATTATGGCCCCCCATTGGCTCTTCGTAGTGCCTTTTGCAACAGCCGCATTGTTCCATCGGTTGCAGGGCACACCGCGTCAGGTGCTTCGCCTATTGACCGCAGTATTGTCGATCTACCTTCTTCTCTATAATGGTGTGCAACTGGTAGATTTCCTCCTGTCGCCCATCAATGCAACGCTCTGAAACGTGTGACCGTACTGAAAAAAACTACCTATACGATACTTACGGACGTTGGATGAGATATCCATCCAGCGTCCGTAGTTTTTCTGTTGACAGGCTCTTTCTCTGCAAATCAAATTGTTTTGCTGAGTAAATCAAATTGTTTTGCTGAGTAAATCAAATTGTTTTGCTGAGTAAATCAAATTGTTTTGCTCACGCAAGTATTGTTTCTGATAGTGCAATATATTGTCTGTTAGTGGTTTGTGCACGTTTGGAAGGTGTGCGACAAATGGTACTTTGCAGCGTCATAGAAGTCATGTGCCGATGCAACGCAACATGGTTGTGATAGCAATCTCAATGAATTTGCAGAGGAAATTCAATGAAATTGCAGAGGAAATTCAATGAAATTGCAGAGGAAATTCAATGAATTTGCTAAAGGAAGTGCCGTCTGTGATGGTCTAATATTCAGTAGGCAAGCGAGTTATCTTCGCTTCCAACAATGGCTGTAAACGTAGGGGAATGGACGTAGGGAAATGCAAGCCGAGAGAAAATATGGCAATCCGTGCTGTTGTTACAAATTGTTTTCGTAACTTTGCAAGAATGCTCAGCTTTTCTTTGCATAAAGGCAGTTGGGGAATTGAGGAAAAACTGGGTTACGAATTGGAGACCGTACTCAATTCCACATTCTGCTATAAACTGCATCAAAGAACACCCGATGCTGAGCCAGCAACCGTACTATGACTCATCATCGGGTGCAAAGGTACATAATTTCTTCGAACTGAACAAATCATGGATCAACTTTTTCTTTTGAGCTTGCTCAACACCTTTGAACTGATTGCGGCATTTTGTGTGGCACTTGCTAGAAAAGTGCGTATTAGGCTACGTCCTCTTACTCACCGACAGTGCGGATATTCCTTAGCGATTGTCATTATATTCCTTAGCAATGAGTATTGAACGATTGAGTTTGTCAATAAACCACTGTTTATCTGGTAGGCAGGTAAGGTATTGAGCCACTTTGATGTGATCCTCGTTCAGCATCATCAGTTCAATATGTTCTGTAT
>SAMEA3663173__coassemble_1628_pt1 | contig 5930 bp, 5 predicted proteins | sample SAMEA3663173__metabat2_high_PE_013 | metagenome-assembled genome bin SAMEA3663173 (sample SAMEA3663173) | pig gut metagenome | biome: pig gut; feature: pig-associated habitat; material: faeces | place: Denmark | collected 2012
TAGCCATCTCCCTTGGTGACGGACTCCGTCCTGGTTCTACCTACGATGCCAACGACGCGGCGCAGTTTGCCGAACTCGACACCATGGGTGAACTCGTAGAGCGTGCTTGGGCCAAACACGTACAGGCATTCATCGAAGGTCCCGGTCATGTTCCCATGCATAAGATCAAGGAGAATATGGAGCGCCAAATCGAGAAATGCCACGGAGCACCCTTCTACACCCTCGGTCCGCTCGTCACCGATATTGCCCCCGCCTACGACCACATCACCTCTGCCATCGGCGCCTCGATGATCGGATGGTACGGCACCGCCATGCTCTGCTACGTCACCCCTAAGGAGCACCTTGCCCTCCCCGACAAAGACGATGTGCGCACTGGTGTTGTAACCTATAAGATTGCCGCCCATGCTGCCGACCTTGCCAAGGGTCATCCCGGTGCCACCGTCCGCGACAATGCGCTGAGCAAGGCACGCTACGACTTCCGTTGGAAAGACCAGTTCAACCTCTCGTTAGATCCCGAACGCGCCCTGGAATACTACAAGGCAAGCAATTCCGTCGATGCCAACTACTGCACCATGTGTGGCCCTAATTTCTGCGCAGCACGCATCAGCCATTCCCTAAAGAGCTGCGAAGAAGAAAAGTAACAAATCTATAACCCAATAAACAACAACAAACAATGATTGAAACACAAGTATCAAAAGGTATCATCAGTACCTATTTCGACAAACTCCAACGTAATCTGAATCTCGACGTAGCCATTGTGGGCGGAGGCCCCTCAGGCATCGTCGCCGCCTATTACCTCGCCAAGGCAGGTCTCCGTGTAGCCCAGTTCGACCGCAAGTTGTCTCCTGGTGGCGGCATGTGGGGAGGCGCAATGATGTTCAACCAGATTGTCATTCAGGAAGAAGCCATGCACATCGTCAAGGACTTCGACATCAACTATCAGGCCTTTGAAGACGGACTCTACACCATCGACTCCGTAGAGAGCACATCTGCCCTGCTCTACCACGCCGTTCATGCCGGTGCCACCATCTTCAACTGCTATTCGGTAGAAGACGTCATCTTCAAAAACAATGTTGTCAGTGGTGTTGTGGTCAACTGGACTCCAGTACTCCGTGAAGGCCTCCATGTTGACCCGCTCAATATCATGGCGAAATGCGTTATCGACGGCACAGGTCACGACAGCGAGATGTGTAAGGTCGTTGCCCGCAAAAACGGCATCAGCCTCGACACAGCCACCGGCGGTGTTATCGGCGAGCGTTCCCTCGACGTAATAGAAGGCGAGCGCATGGTCGTAGAAGGCACCCGTGAGATCTACCCCGGCCTCTACGTCTGCGGCATGGCATCGTCTGCAGTGGCAGGCACTCCTCGCATGGGGCCCATTTTCGGTGGCATGCTGATGTCAGGAAAGCGCGTTGCCGACCAGATCATCGAGAAACTCAAGAAATAACCATCCATCTTCATCCTGCAACCTATGAAATGGATTGTCATCACCTCTCCCGACTTTCTGCCGGGAGAGGTTTCTACCATCGACACCCTCTTCCGCAGCGGTATCGACCTGCTCCATGTGCGCAAGCCCACCGCCTCGGCAGACGCCGTCAGACAGTTTCTTGCCACCGTTCCTACTCAGTGGCTTGGTCGCATCGTGCTCCACGACCATTTCCACCTTGTCGAAGAGTTTCCCCTCCACGGCATTCACCTCAACCGTCGCAATCCCCAGCCCCCCGCCGCCTTCCACGGCAGCCTTTCCGCTTCGTGCCACAGTCTTGCAGAGGTAGCAGAGCGCAAGACCCAGTGCGACTACGTATTTCTCAGTCCCATCTTCAACAGCATTTCCAAGACCGGTTACCACGCCGCATTCCAGGAGTCCGTCCTGCGGCAAGCCGCCCATTCTGGCATCATCGACCATCAGGTAGTAGCCTTAGGTGGAGTCACCGCCCGCCATCTCCCATACCTCAAGTCCCACCATTTCGGTGGTGCCGCATTCTTAGGCGACATCTGGCAGCGCACCACTCTCCCCTCCTTCACCGCCTATCTGCAACAGATCTCGCAAGAGATCTAATGTCTCACAGATTTTCATGTTGGTACTTCCGAGGTTTTTGTTAAGAAAAAAATCCGTAATCCGTGTGAGATATTAAAAATCCGTGTAACACATTACTTTCGTATGAACTTGAGTTTCTGTGGGTTGATAGTCAGAATAGCAACGGCAACGAGAATCAGCATCCCACCGACAACACCAATAAATCCCAAGGGCTCACCCAGTATCACAACACCAACCACCATGGCAGTCAGCGGTTCAAAAGCACCAAGAATAGCCACGATCGTACTGTCGATGAGTTTCAGCGAAACAGTCACGCAGATATTACTTATTGCCGTAGGAATCAAACCTAAGAGCGCCAGGTCAAGCCAGCAACTGCTGTCAGGAACTTCTTCCACCCCACCGTTGGTCATCAGACTATAGGCAATCAGTAGCCACATACCCGTGAAAAACACATAGAAGGTGAGTTTTAGACTCGCGATGTGCTTCACTTTCAATCGAGGCACAAGGATGAGATAGATACCATACGCCAGTCCAGACGCCAATCCCAATAGGAGACCAATCATCGAGAAGGTGCCATCTCCAGAAAACACACCAGTCATCATCATCACACCCAGAGAGGCTAACAAAATACTAGAGGTGAGTTTGATGGAGAACTTATCACCGAGAAATGCCAGTCCGATGAGTGCACACCAGATGGGGTCGGTATAAACCAAAGCCGTTGCAATACCCGACGACAGATACTTGTAACATTCAAGTGTTGCGAGGGCTGTGGTAATATAGAAGATGGCAAGCAACACGATACGCAGCAGTTCTGACAGACTCACACGCATATTCGTCTTACGCAACAGGAGAATGGCAAGCATGGCTGCCGAACCAAACAGAAAACGATATACCAGGATGCTAACATTATCCATTCCTGCAGCAATAACAGGAATTGAAAACAAAGGTATCATTCCAAACGATACACCAGAAATGATACCATTAACCACACCGCGTAACTGACTATTCATATGCTTTGTACAAAAGAGCTGCAAAAGTACATGATTTTTTTTGAAACACAAAACATTCTGCATCAAATTTCCATTAAACCTTCATGACTGATTCAGGCCATACCCTAACCATTGTAAAATACATCAAAAAGTAATAGGCAGAAGGCTTGGCTGTCTAAGAAAAAAATAGTATTTTTGCAGCCCGTGATTGACGGTCAACCAAACGATAAAAGAAAAATGGCAAGCAAAACAAAAAAAGATTCTCGCGAACGCCGAATCTATCAAGTAACCCTCATGGGCAGCGTGGTCAATATGGTGTTGCTATTGGCAAAATTCGCAGCAGGCATTTTCTGCCATTCCGCAGCCATGATAGCCGATGCCGTACACTCGTTAAGCGATTTCCTTACCGATATCGTAGTGATAGTCATGGTCAGGCTAAGTAGCAAACCTGCCGACAAAGACCACGACTATGGACATGGAAAGTACGAAACCATTGCCTCGTCGATAGTAGGAATGGCGTTGATGCTTGTAGCCATCCTGCTGGCATGGAACGGCATCATGAAGATCATTGACGCCATCCACGGCAAACAGTTAGAAGTCCCAGGAGTGTTAGCATTCTTTGCTGCCATCGTCAGTATTGTTGCCAAAGAAATCGTATTCCGCCTGACGCGCCAAACTGCACGTGCTGTCAAGTCACAAGCCCTTGAAGCCAATGCCTGGCACCATCGTAGCGATGCCCTTTCGTCAATCGGCACAGCCATAGGTATTGGAGGAGCCATCATGCTTGGTCAGCAATGGGCAGTCCTCGACCCCATTGCCGCTGTTGTAGTGAGCTTCATGATCTTCTATGCCGCCTTTCGCATTTTGCGTCAGGCATCAGGAGAACTCTTAGAAGAAAGTCTTCCTGAATCCGTAGAACAAAAGATTTGCGACATCGTCTATCGTGATCCGTTGGCAAGCGACATCCACCAACTCTACACGCGTCGTATAGGCAATAATATCGCCATCGAAATGCATCTTCGTTTACCAAGCGACCTCAAGCTCTCCGATGCCCATCAGCATGCCTCCTCCATCGAACGGGCCATCCGAGCTGAGTTTGGTGCCGACACCCACATTATGCTGCATATTGAACCAACAAAAGATTAGTTCTGATCTATAATCTATAATTTATGATTTTCGTTAAAGATCCTCCAGGATTTAAATTCTCCTTCCATTAAAACATGTTATGCAGAGCGAAATTACAGCCAAGACGACTCCAACCGTGCACACACCCATCCATCCCTCACGCATCCAAGCCAATCCGGCACAATAGGTGCCAAGAGAACCACCGATAAAATAGGTAGTCATGAAGATGGTATTGGCCCTGTTTGAAGCATGAGGCACCTCCTGAATGCAACCAATTTGATTGCTTAGCTGCAGACATTGCAAACCAATATCCACCAAGATGACAGCCACCACAAGCCCCATAAAAGTATCACCAAACAGATAGGCCGTAGCCCACGCCACCAGTTGCAGACAAGCCCCATAAACACTCATCTTTCTTATGCCCCATTGGTTCACGAGCTTGCCCACACCGCTTGCCGCTATGGCACCAGCGATACCACACAATCCCAATGTTCCAACCATCTCGCTACCAGAGAAGAACGGCGCTTCAGCCAACCGGAAGGCAAGACACGACCAAATAGCCATCATACTGCCGAAACTGAAAGCGGCACGTATGGCATAAAGCCGTATGCGCCCGTTGCTCTTAACCATATCAAACACGCTAACCATCAATCCCCTGTATGAGCCCACATAGTTGCTTTTTATCTGCGGCATAATCTTGAGCGTAAGCACCATACACAGCACCATCACCAGAGCTGCGATGACAAACATCTCGCGCCAGCCAAGCCATTCGCCGACATAACCGCTAACCACCCTCGAAGCAAGAATACCCGTCAGCAGTCCCGACAGAACGCCCCCCATATTCCTACTTTTGTTCTCCTTCTTAGAATATTGTCCTGCTATAGGTATGAAAAACTGCGGAATGACAGAGCAGGCGCCCAATAGCAGAGACGCCCCCCATATCATCCATACCCGATGGGCAACAGCAATGACGACCGCCATCACGGCAGCCACCGTCATATTCACAACAATGATGCGTCGGCGCGAGTAGAGGTCGCCCATAGGAATCAGGAAACACAAGCCAAGCGCATAGCCTATCTGCGTGACAACGGTTATGAGGTTTGCCTCATGTTGGCTCACCCCAATATCGTGACGTATCATCTCCAGCAGAGGCTGGTTGTAGTAGCAATTAGCCACAGTCAGTCCCGCAACAACAGCCATTGTGATCAACAGGCTGCGCGCTATACCTTCATTCTCTTTCAGTTGTTTCATTTCTATTTTGCTTATATTTTGCCATGTCAGAAAATTCACTTTTCTTACTGTCGCAAAACAAGCAAATCAAGCTCTGACATGACAAAAGTACAAATAAAATCTCACACCCCCCACTCCTTTTGCAGGAATATTTTCTATTGCGGTGCATTGGATGCCCCTTTTGGTTCATCCGCTGTCATCCGTTTGCGTTTTAGGAAACTGTTATATTGTAACGCTTGAAATGGATATCATTGACCTGTTTCCATGACATTCTAACCCCCGCCATTGCTTGATAGGTTACTAACGCCCCGAATGGGGCAAAATTTTCATAGCATAGAGTAATACCCTGGGGGTGCGGATTATTTAGCCTAAGTCCTGTAAGTACAAAAGTAATTCAGTTCTGCTCATTTGGCTTAACGTTAGGAGCCAGAAAGCTGCCTTTCCCATCAAGTTGAGCAGTTTCTCGTCGAATTTTCGATAGTTTCTCGCTATTTTCTCGACCGACATTCGTTGCTCTTTCGTTCGTTTTTCGCCTGTTCCTCGTTCGG
>SAMEA3663173__coassemble_4885_pt1 | contig 2978 bp, 3 predicted proteins | sample SAMEA3663173__metabat2_high_PE_013 | metagenome-assembled genome bin SAMEA3663173 (sample SAMEA3663173) | pig gut metagenome | biome: pig gut; feature: pig-associated habitat; material: faeces | place: Denmark | collected 2012
AATTGTCTAGTATTTCCTTGGGAAGAACTAGACGGGCTAATTGTTCAAGCATATTCATAATGCAAAGATACAAAATACTATGAAATAAAAAAAATATCCCCACTAAATTTCCACTGAGCCAATGTTTCCCCATATCTTATTAACGTCACTATCAGTTCTCATAAAACTCCACTATATACGTTACACTGGTATTTCCTCCTCCCTTGTAGAGTGTGGCACACATGTAAACCGCTTTGCTTTGCCCCCCCCCCTCTCTAATCTGTTTGGATATATTTTTGGTTCATCTGGAAAATGGAGTGATAAAGTCTGTATAGAACGAAAGAAAACCGCTGAACATTTTGTATATTTGAATAACCACAAACAAATATATAATAATGAACAGCAGTTTTCTATATCATGCATGGGGGCTTTACAGCCTTGAATGTACAAGAGAGGAATACTTGCATATAAAAGAGGAATACTTGCATGGTACGACTGTCATATATCAACTGGAAGGGTGGAGGGGATAAACAATAAGATTAAAGTCATGAAACGCAATGCGTATAGCTTCAGAGATGAAGAATACTTCAAACTGAGACTATACGTTTTGCGTGACTGTCGCATCACTCGAAATGTCGGATGAACCCTTTTTCTAATATTTCTTCTATGAATACGGGATATTTATCGCTTTTTAGTACAGGTAATCCGTATGAGCAATTTTATGGATGCACGAACTGACCATGTTTTATGGTTTGATGACCATAGTGTATGGCAAACTGTGGACAGTGGTGCAGACATTTCAGACAGAGCGTGCATTTCTCTTTTGTCCAAACAGGATAACCATCCTTACACGTTATGGCTTGTTCTGGACATTGATGCGCACATTGATTGCAACCAATACACTTGTCTTTCATCACGTGGAAATGCTTGGTCTTGCGCTGGCTGTCGTAGGTGAGGTAATACCAGCGTGCCAACCAATGGGGAAGGCGCAGGTTGTCAAAGTTGCCTGCCTTGCGAGCCACAGCCCATTCCGTTATTTGGGTAATGGTCTTTTCTGCTTCTTCCGTTTTTCGCATGCACTTCTCGTGATTCGACACGTCAAATAGGGGAGTCCATACATCCACCATCCTCACATTATACTTTGCATCAAGCCACAAGCCTTTATGTTTCAGTAGTTGTTGCATCATATAATGTGCTTGCCCCGTGGAAGTTCCGAATGTAACCACATGGTAGATGAAGTGATGTCGCAAGTCTGTAATATTCAACAGATTGAGAAACCTTACAACGATGTCGGGGAGCCCCCAGAAATAGACAGGGGTGACAAATCCGACGCGTTCGTCCTTGCATAAGGAAAATGAAAATTCGCCATTCCTCATGCAGTCTGTTATTGACACACACTTTTCTTTTGTGGCATGCGCCAGGCATTGTGCCACATGTTTGCTGTTTCCTGTTCCTGAAAAATAAAAAACCATTCGCGTCTTGCTATTATTGATACAAAAGTACCATAGATTTTTTTAATTTTGGTACTTTTGTATGGAAATCTTTTGAACTCCATCGTTTTTTAGGTCATGATATAACTGGTGACACTATGAAAACGAAGGATGAGGTAATAACATTGCTGATGACACAAAGATCTAAAAAATGAGCAGCTGTGCCAACTTCTACAGTATTGTCTAAAAAATAACTAAAGATGGATGTTGAAGATAAATATTAATTACAGATAATCTGGAAGCCTATGTGGGTTCGTTAGGCACAAAAGATATATCACTATATTGGCTGACTATTGTCTCTTGACCGAAATGTTTAGCTTGAATTGATATGTGATTTATATAAAAAATCTATAAATAAGTTAAATAAAATTAAATATCAGCTCAAAATTGGGCGAATATTTGCATTTAGGGGGTGTGATGTTGTACATTTGTAAATACCAAAATGATGGCGTCGTAAACAAAAAGGCGCTTTAGCAAAAAACCATATATCATACAACTAAAAATCATTCATTTATGTTTACATGTACTATTCCAAATACCTCCAACTGGTTGCAACATAAGGAGCATGATTGCTCGATTGCCACCCGACCGGTTATCGTTCGGTTATCGTTCGCTTCTCGTTCACTTCTCGTTAGGTCCTCGTTCGTCTCTCGTTCGTCTCTCGTTCGTTATTCGTTAGTCTATCGAAGACCGAACGAGGACCGAACGAGGAATAAGCGAAAAACGAACGAAAGAGCAACGAACGTCGAACGAGATAATAGCGAGAAACTATCGAAGACTTGACGGGAAACTGTCTAACCTGATGGGAAGGGCAGTTTGTAATTCCGATGATTCGTGAGCTCTGTGGGCTCTGTGTGCTCCGTGGATCCATGATTTTGATTTCTGGCTTCCCTCCGATTGGGAATGGTACTTGTTGTTACTTTTGTCCTTAACATGACGCAGACAGAGACAGAAGACTATAAGGTAGAGGTAATATCTATCAGGATATGACCACTGGAAATACACTTTTAAGGACGACTTTTTGTGGTTTTCTACACTTTTAAGGACGACTTTTTGTGGTTTTATACATTTTTAAGGACGACTTTTGGCGTGGTTTGAAATAAAAAATGTATCTTTGCATTCAGAAATCATCAAGCAATCAGATAGTTATGAAGAGAAAAGCCATCGACTACCTACATCAATGGAAAGCAAGTAACGACCGAAAGCCATTGGTCATGCTTGGAGCCCGCCAGGTTGGCAAAACCTGGCTGATGCAAGAATTTGCCAAAGAGGCCTATAACCATAGTGCGTATGTGAACTTCGAAGACAATGAAATGCTCCGGGAAGTTTTTGCGCATGACTTTGATATTTCCCGCATTATTAATAGCATACAATGGAGTACAGGAGTTTCTATTGATGAGAATACGCTTATTATCCTTGATGAGATACAAGAAGCGCCCAGGGGCATCACCGCGTTAAAGTATTTTGCAGAAAAAGCACCTCAATATCATGTCGTAGCTGCAGGTTCAT